>Ga0126335_1000088_pt1 | contig 40246 bp, 40 predicted proteins | sample OlaspJWI45metaG_FD_108409 | JGI IMG/M metagenome (GOLD analysis project Ga0126335, IMG submission 108409) | Marine gutless worms symbiont microbial communities from Oahu, Hawaii - Olavius sp. 1 OAHU.JWI-45 metaG | ecosystem: Host-associated > Annelida > Digestive system > Unclassified | place... | reverse complement strand
ATCGAAATATTTTATAACCGCCGGCGAATTCATTCGGCAATCAACAATATGCCACCGGTTCAATTCGAAAAAATGAATTTCGCCGCTTAACTATGTGTCCACCTTTTGGGGTGAACCTCACCCAACATCTACAAGTTCTTAGCGTTCCTGCTCGTTTTTTCCTTTTTGCCGGCGTGTGCGGTCACCAAATTCCATTCTGTCACGATGGATGATACCTATACCGGCGGCCCCATAAAGAAGGTCCTGATTGTCGGTGTGGCCAACGAACGCCGATCCCGGTTGATGTTCGAACGAATCTTCGCTGAGGAGTTCAGCAAACGCGGCGTTGAAGCGGTTGCCAGCCACAAGGTGATTATCCTGCCTAAAGATCTGACCGAGGAGCGGATTGTGCGTGAAGCCGGAAAACTGGGCGTGGACGCCGTCCTGGTGACGTTTGTCATCGGCGTAAAAGACAAATACCTCACTTACGACCCGGCCAATGTGCAGCGTGCCACGCGGGCCAAACTGAATTGGAATTGGGTCAACACCTATGCCTCCGAACCGATAACCTATACCAAAGCGGAGAGCGTGCGCCTTTCCACGAATATTTTTGAACGCAAAACCGAAAAACTGGTCTGGAACGGTATATCCGAGACCGTTCAGATGGAATCGGTCAAAGAGATCATAGACTCCTTGTGCAAAGCCGTTTTAAAAGAAATCCGCAAAAAAGGCTTAATCGAATAGAAATTATCTTACCCTGATTGCGCGTGGTCCGAATCCTTCCCTTTTCAGGCTGTATCGCAATTAATGAAATAGCTCAAATTACCGCCGTCATGCCGGACCCGATCCGGCATCCAGTACTCCAGGTAGCTAAAAATCTGCTGGATAGCGCTACGCTTCGCTGCGTGCCCGGGTCAAGCCCGGAATGACAAAATGCGTATGCGCTTCGTATTGCCAATTGTGAGACAGCCGCTTATGGAAAGGATCTTTTCCGCCCCTGATACCAGGGCCCTGCCTCGGGTTTTGGATTTTTATCTTTGACCCTAACCCAATGCGCTTTGCGCCTTGCCCTGTGCACATTACTGAAACGCTCCCTTGAGCATGTCATTGATCTCCTCTGGATAAGCCATACAGAGGGTCTCATTGAACAAATTACGCAGGGCCCCGATATCGGGGGTTCCCAAGGCTTGATTGAAAAAGGTGCGCGGCGAAAAAAGCAGGTGAAACCGGGTATGGTCGTCGTTCGGGGCACCGGTAAAAAAGTTCAGGTTGAAACTGTATACCCCCATGCGATCGTATTCTGCCATCACCTTTTGCAGGCCGAGGGCAATATCCAGAAAATCCTGCCCGGTCAGCTCCAGGGTAGCGCACGCCCCTTCCACGACTGCCAATACGTCGCCGGCGACACCCATGGGGGCGAAGGCCGTCAGCCAGTCTGTGCGCCCGATCCGGCCCAGGTAGCGATCCCCGGTCTGTTTTTCGACGGCTACCAGGTCCTCCCAAAAGTTGGTGCCCTGGCTGTCCTGGTAATAGCGGGCCGCTTCCAGCTCGGACCACATCAGGTTGGGCGCGGACGAGGTTGAGAATACTTGCAGGTGCGGATGTATGAGCGAACTGCCGGCCGGCGGCATGTAGTTCCAATTCACAATGTGGTAAACCGCCTCGGGATGACCGGTGGCTTGCACGCGTTTGAAAAACTCCTGGGCGAAACCGAAAGCCGCGGCCATGTGCGCCGGGTCGAACTCCGTCATGGGAATATAGTGCCGGTCCCCGAACGTGGCACAGGCCCCGATGCTGTCATAAGGTGCGATGTTCGGAAAGATCACCATATCGTCTTTTCGCATCCGGCCCTCGGGGACCAGCTCAGCGGGAAAGCAGGGCGTCACCGCTAATACCTTCTCCGGGCAAAATGGGCACCAGGCATCAGTCCCGGCCACCAGGGCATCAAAGTCGGGCTTTTCCCATTGCAGCTTCATGAAATGGCAAATCCGAGCAGTGCGGCCCGTGAGCGGATCGATACGGATTTCACTGGGAATCCGCCGCTCGGCCATGTCTTCTTGGGGGTTGCGCATAATGGTCTCTTTCCGAATAGCCTCAAATTCCATGATTCCTCCTTGGTTGGCAGCGAAATTTGGTGGAAATCGCGGTCCTGGCGATTAGAATCGGCACTCTTCTGTTTATTTCCTCGATATTGTGAAATGTCAATGTATTCTACCCCGCGCTCCGTCAGGGAACATGCCTGGCGCGCAACTTTCGAAACATCGGCATTTGACCTCCCGCCGGTGTGTACCTACCTTATAGGCAAGCCCGCTTACAGGCCAACCTGAAACGGTCGGCTATCAGAAAATAACAAAATCACCTCAGCAATGGTGTTGCGACTATCGGCATTCCGGCGCCCTACTTACTTTCGCGATCCGCGGGAATACCTCCCACCAATCAGTTATTGGGAGGAAGTGCCATGGAGAAAAACACGACCGAAAAGATCGGCAGTCTGATTATCTTTTTGTTTGTGGCAATTGTAGCCATGACCGGCATTTGCTATATTGCCTTGAAACTCACTGGACAGGAAGCCGGCTTTGAACACTTCCTGAAAACTGCGGCTACCGGAAAATTCTTCAATGAAACCCAGCCCTCGGACCCAGCCCGCCATCTTTATGTTTTCCACCGGGGGGTTACCCAGTCCGTTGCCAGGGCCCGTTTCAATTACCGCGGCCTGGAAGGTAATACCATCTATGTAGATGTGATCATACCGGAGCTGGATCCGGAATCGATATATCACTATCAAATGGATATCGACCAGGCCACCGAGGGTTTCCGGATCGGGGGTGTCCGGTTCAAACTCATCTCGGCCGGCCGCACATCGCTGCGTCTCAAGCGGGAGATGCCTTGACTTGCCCACCGGTCAACGTTAAGGAGTAAGCATGCCCATGATCGATTACCATTGCCGGGAGTGTAACCAAAGCTTCAGTAGGGTGGTCCTGCGCGGCGAAGAAAACCGGCTTGCTTGTTGTCCAAGCTGCCACCGGGAAACCGCCCAGCCTTGCGAATCGAATCGGGGCCTTTTCAAGGGCATCTCAAATTTTAGCAACTTATCGAAAGATACCAACTGAACCCGGTAGGCGGGACAGGTCCTGTCCCAAATAAATGTCTAAACTTGAAATCTTACCTGGGCCGCAAAACAACATGGCGATCACAACCCATATAGACCGGGCTAAAGATCTAACCACTTTTACTGCCACAGATGTACTCACGATTGAAATGGTGATGCCGTTGGTGGAGGAGTTTTATGCCGGCGAGACAACAAAGTGTGTCCTGTGGGATTTACTCAATGTCACCAAAAACCGCATAACCTTGGACCAGGCGGAGACGATATTATATCTAAAGCAGCGATATGCCGGCAAAAAAGGATCCGGCAAGACCGCCATCGTCGCCCACGATGATTTCTTCTATGGGATTTCAAGATCAATGGCCATGCAGAGCAACCTGCAAGGGGCGACCTATACAGTCTTGATTTTCAACGACCTGAATGTCGCGTATAAGTGGCTTTATGAATCATGACGTCAGGAATTGCCCGCCTGTGCTTTAACAAATTCACTTTTGCTGTAATAACAAAAGCCTACTGCTCCTGCAGCAGGCTTTTTGAATCTGGTGGAGATGAAGGGGATCGAACCCTCGACCTCAGCGTTGCGAACGCTGCGCTCTCCCATCTGAGCTACATCCCCACATGCCTCTTTATAGCCAATTCAAACTGTTGGTGCAATAGCCGCCGGCAAATAAATCCCTGCCAATGGACATTGACGGCCGCCTTCTGATGCTTACCCTACGGGTATAACCGCTACCCAAACCCGGCTGATTGAGCCTGCCGGTTCAAAAGGAATATAAATATGAAAGTGAAAGTCAAATGCTTCCCGCCCCTTGACGATGGCGATAGCTGTAATTTTTTTGATGCCACGCCCTACGAAATCAATCCCGGCGACAAGGTCAGCGATCTGATCGATCGGCTCGATTTCCCCGCTGAAAAAGTATCCCGCGTCTTTATCAATGGCCACAAGGCTATCCCGGCTGCTCAACTTTCAGATGGCGACCGGGTGGGATTTTTCCCTCCTTAAAAGATACGCGCACGGAAGTTTCCTAGAAGCGATCACAGGGATGATCAGGATGAAAATAGGAACCGCTGCGGATTGACCCCGGCGATGGTCTCGAAATCGGTTCCCAGTCGATCTTCAAAGTAGGACCAATAGTTCTTATCTTTCAGGCGCACCCGGTTCATGAAAAAATCGGTGCCGAACAGGATGCGGTCCTTGATGACCCGTTCTTGCATCAAGTTCTGCAGATTTTCGAAGTAGCGGGTTTCGGAAGGACCGCCCCGCATGGGGTCATCATGGTAAGAAATATCCGCGAAAACGCCTGCGTGGTCTTTCATCAGCTGCAATATCTGGCCGGTCCAGGATGCCTGGTCCGGGAGATTGGGTCCCGTCAGGCCTGCCCCGCCGCCAAAATGCCCGAAACAGATCTTGAGCTGTGGGAATGCTTTCAGAATAGCCCACCAGTGCCTTGGGGCTGAGTACTCAATGTATTGGCTGGTATAATAGAAACCACTCGGGTTGCAGTGCATGAGCAGGGGGACCTGGTTTTGCTCACAGTAGGCGTAAACCTTGCGCATCGGTTGTGAATCGATTGCGTAGCCCAGCGACGGGTAGAGCTTGACCCCGGTAAAATTCAAGTTATCAAGGGCGTTGCACATGTATGCATAGTGATTCGACCGGTTTGGATTCACCGCCACAAAGGGGAATATCCGGCCGGGATAGCGGGCGGCTGCGGCAGCCGTATCCTGAAGCTGATTGACAAACTGTTCTTCGAACAGGTCGTCGCGGGTTATATCCATGGTCAGGGCGACAATGCCGGCACCATCCGGGGTTTGTGACATGATCTCATCGGCGATGTCATTGATAGAAGGCAGAAACCCGATCCGGATGAAATCGATAAAGTCCGCCGCACTCTGCGTACCGGCATCGGTACCAGCATCCTCGGTAAACATGCGATCCAGAATTCGGCCGTTTGCCAGGAGGTTCTCCCTGTTGCCCAAGGCTGCCAGACGCAGTTTGGCGCGCTCCAGTTTGGATACCGTGTCGGCCTTGGCGCGTCGGTAAAAATCTGTAAGCGTGTCCGACTCCTGGAATTCGATCAGCCAACTGGCCAGCTTTTCTTCCGGCTGCGCGCGGCTTGTCCCGGCCGCTATGAAATCCTCGATCAGTTGCTGGATATACTTATCTGCCAGGACAGGCGGAGACATTTCCAATATACGGTTTATCAGGGTCTGAACAGATTGCTGGGTGAAAACGGACTGAAAATTGAAAATGTGGGCATGGCAGTTAATATGCATGGTGTACCCCCCACTTTTTGATGCATGGTGTTGTTCAAAATCAATATCACGGCCAAAATATCCGGTCAATTTGACAAACTATAAAGCGGTGCCATTATCTAAGTCTGGTATACCGAACAAAGGGCCGTACCGCAGGTCTGCCCCTGAATCCAGAAGCTATCTAAAAAACCCAGGCCGAGCCGGCCTGCTGACATATAAGGAACAATGATCGATGAGTAATGCCAATCCACAGGTAAAACTATCCCGTAAATTGAACATCGCACTTACCCCCAAAGCGTCAAAATATATGGACCGCCGTCCCTATCCACCGGGTGAGCATGGTCCCCAGAAAATCCGTCGGGGCAAGGTGTCTGATTATAAACAGCAGTTGCTGGAAAAGCAGCGGTTACGCTCGCAATATAATATCCGCGAGAAGCAGATGCGCAACTATGCGCGCAAAGCCGTACGCAAATCGGGCAATCCGGCCGACAACCTGGTCCAGGCCTTGGAAAGTCGCCTGGACGCGCTGGTTTACAGGAGTGGCTTCGCCCAAACGATGCCGGCCGCCCGCCAGTTCGTCAGCCATGGTCATATCCAGGTCAATGGCCGGAAGGTCGACATACCTTCCTGTCCCATCTCACCCGGCGATGTCGTGGCCGTTAAAACAGCCAGCCGAAAGATTCCGGCTTTCGTTTCAGCGAGCGAAGAACTCGTGGCCCGACCGACCCCCCCTTACCTCGAACGCCTGGAAGACGGGCTGAGCGCACGCCTCACGCGAATGCCTACCCGCGAAGAGGTAAGGGTGCATTGTGAGTTTTCCAAGGTGATTGAATATTATGCCCGGTAGCAAGGCCCGGCCGATGAGGCACTAGAGATAGGACCATGGAACTTGACCCGTCTGAAATCAGGATACTAAAGCTCCTGGCCAAAGAGTGGGATTACAACGGACCACCCGGCTTGTTGGATATCAGCCTGATTGTAACCGCTCTGGACCAGGCGCCCAGTGATACTTTCGATGCCTTACAGCGTCTTTTCAAAAATGGGCTGGTGGATATGAACGAGCTGAAAAATGCAGCTTTCCTGACGCCGGAAGGATATGACGCCACCGAGCAAGCGAGGCACAAAGAGTAAAGGCGACGGTGTCGCGTCCCCCCTGATCGTTTCTTCAGCAATCTTCAATTCAGCGGCAGCGCCGGCCGACCCCTCCGGGTGAACGCGGCCAAGATATCCTGCTGCCATTTTTCATTGTAGCCATCGGCCTCCGGGACCTGTCTGTTTTTCAGGGTGTGGGCAAAGTTGACGCGCACAAAATCCCGAAACCGCTTGGCTACAATTTCCCGGACGGGCTGTCCCAGCCGGAGATACATTTCATCATCGATTTCGTTGAAGTCGAAGAAAATGGCCAGGTGATTGACCAGGCTGCGTTCGGTATGCACCGGTGGCGCCAGAGCCAGGGCGGCTGACAATAGCTGGTTGGCCAGGTCCACCATGCCCAGGCGGATCGTGCGCTTGATGTTCTGCAGCTGCTTACCGGTCCAGAAAATGCGGTTGCGGTCCATGCTCAGTTCGCACTTATCCTTGCCGGTGAGATTGATCCGGCCCACCACGTTTTGCCGGGCACCTTCCGGCAGCAGGGTATCGGTCTGGGTCACGAAAATCCCGTCCTGAAAAATCGAAACGCCGCCGCTGGCGGCCTCCAGGGCATGGATATGTTCTGAATTCCGTTTGGCTTTGAGAAACAGGTAGCCCTTGGAATCGGGAAAATCCAGATTGGCCACAAAATCACACCCGCTGCGCTCATCGATGTCGTAGGCCAGCTTATTCTGCCCCAGAATCGTCGTCCCGCCCTCATGGTCCAGCAGGCGCACAGGGATATTGAGGTAGCGAATATTGATCTTGAGGTAACCGATGTACTCCAGGCTGCGACAATAGTTGATCTTGGACTGTTTCAGAAAAAGCGTGACTTCGGTACCGGGCCCACAGTCTTCGGACGCGAAACGCACATCAAAATAGTCCTGGAGATTGGTGATGGTGATTTGCAGGCCGGGGTTGTTGTTTTTGCGGGTTTTGATGACGATCTTATCGGAAACGAGAAACGCGGATAGAAAGCCGATACCAAACTGGCTGATGAAGTTGAAATCGATCCGGTTGCGATTGATGGCCTTGATATCGCCGGACTGGTAGAAGGAGATGCCTATCTTGAGAAAGTACTTCTCAATCCATTGACGGTCCATCCCGATACCGTTGTCCCGAAAGGTAATTTCATCGATGTTGTCATCGAACTCAACTGAAATTTCGGGCGTATAATCGGGCGTGAACAACTTCTTCAAGTTACAGGCATCGACCGCGTTCTGGATCAATTCACGCAGGAAGACCCGCTTGTCCGCATAGAGCCGGTTGCCCATGAACAGCTGGAGCGCGGCGGTGGAATCCACGGAAAATTTCATATCCAGGGGCGTATATCCTTCGGGGTCGATCTCGAAGACGACTTCGGAAAACAGAAACCGCGGGCTTACCTGGCCGTTGGCCCGGTGGAGTAATTTCTGCACCCGGCTCTCATGGTGCTTCAAAGCCCGGTGCACCTCTGGGTGGGTACAGTGAACCTTAACCTGGATCGTACCGGGCGCATAGGCATGGGGGCCCACGGACACAACTGTATACTGTTCACAAAACTGGTCGCAAGACATCCGTTCTTCAGGCGGCTGCAAGGCCGCGATGGTCCGAGCAGTGTCGCGATGGTCCAGATCCAGGGCCGCCGCCAACTGAATTGCGGCGGCCAGCAGGGCGATGTTGACGGGTGCATTCGCGTAGACCTGCTTCTCGGCTCCGTTAATTTCCGACTCGTCGCCATTGCCGCCTGCCGCCAGATAACAGATCCGGGCCAGAATACCGGCCCCGGCCTCATCATTCAGGGCCTGCGGCGGCCACTGCTTCAGGATGCCAGCTACCGATTTGGCCCGCGGCTCATATAGATAGGCGGCCGCCTGCAGGAAATAAATGTTCCAAGGATTTAAGCCCAGTACCTCGCGTTGCTCATCATCCAGCAACCAGCCATCCAACAGATCGAGAATACGTCTGCCGCGTCCGGCCGAATGGGTAGCGGAATTTTCGGCAAGCAGTTTTTCAAGGTGTCCTGGTAGTTTTTCAGGTACTATATCCAGAAATCTACTCAATATATGCGGGCCTTTCCAGCAAGTTAGGAGGCTTGGTTTGAATCGCGCGCCGGCGTTGACTAAATCGCAGCGGAAATCAGCTCGTTGATTTTATTGGTCTGGTTCATCTGCTCCAGCCAAACTTGAGGCAGGGCGTCGGCACCCAGCCAGGCCCCCAGCAGCATGCCGACCGCCATGCCGCGCGCCGCGGAATCCCCACCAGCCATCACGTTTTCAATCAGGGCGGTTTCCAGGTCGTCTTCATAACGGGAAACCAGGTGCACGGTGGCAGGCAGAGCCATGTCGATGGCGCAGGCCTGCCCGAAATCGGCAATCACATCGAGGGTCGTCTCGCTCGAACTATCCAGACCCTGGGACACCCACTCGGCAATGGTCGGATTTTCCATTTCGTCGTTTACCACCTGCGACATAGCCGCGGTGGGCGCCTGGCCTTGCAGGACGTGCCAGAGCACCCGGGCCAGGAACTCGGCGGCGGCCACCACATCCCGCTGGTTGTGGGTCATGGCGGTTTGCGCCCGGCAGGCCGTCAGCAGAGCATCCCGGTCCACATGATGAATGAAAACCACGGGAGCGATCCGGGCCGCACCGGCAAAATCAGTGGATTCAGATCCTGATTTCTCCGGTCCTTTACCATTTTTGAAGTTGATGAGCGTATCTTTGGTGGCATGATCGAAATAACCGTCATAGCCGTCAAAAAGAGCTTGCCAGTCGCGGGCGAACGTCGCCAGATCAAACCGTCCGTCATGGATGACGGACTCCAGCAAGACCAGGGTCTGGTCACCGTAATGGGTAAAATCGCCGGCTCTCTTGGTGGCATGGTAGGTTTTGCCCAATGGGTCCTGCATGCTGTCCAGGCGCCCGAATTTCTTGGCAATCACGCTGGCGTTATATACCCAGTGTCCGCCCAGGGCCAGGGCATCGGCCGCAAAAGAAGCCCGTACCATTGTCGTCGCATTTGCTCCCATACTGACTCTCCTGTTGCTTGGGTCGAATCGATTGATGGTTCACCAGCGATACTGATGTCAGCTGAATCGGGTATCCTCAAATCATAAGGCCATTCAGAGGGGTTGGCAACATAGCCACCCCGCACCCCGATCTACCCGTTAATCAACTGTCACGATCCCTAGATATCCATCCACGGTGATCATGTCGCCGGTTTTGATCATGACCGCGGCATGGGGAACACCGGTAACGCAGGGCAGTCCATACTCACGCGCAATGATCGCTCCGTGAATCAACATACCACCGCGGCGCTCCACAATCCCGGCCGCCAGGGGAATGACGAAGGTCATATTGGGGTCCACGGCATCGCATACCAGTATTTCGCCCGATTTGAAGTTCAACAACTGACCGGATTCGCTCACCACGCGGGCCCGGGCCTTGACGAGACCGGGGCCGGCCGGCTGTCCGACCAACTGGCGCTGCCGGAAATTCATTGGCCGCTCATCCAGAGCCGTCTTGATGGAGCTCGGATTCTCGCCGGCATTGACCTGTTCCAGCATTTCTTTAAGGGCCTCTTTACCGACATCCTCCGTTGTTGCCAGGCGCTGCCGCCCCACATCTACGGCGGCCAGAAACTGCGCGTCGATCCGCCCCAGATGAATGTTATCATCGTCCCTGAGTTGATAGCTGTTACGGGCCAGTTCCAGCATAGCCTCGGCCTGCCGGCGTTCATCAGAATCAAAGTGGTCCAAAAATTCGGCCTTCAACCGGGCTGCGTCTTTGGAGTGGTCCATGCTGCCGGCTGGTTGGGCGTGCCGGGCCATCTCGGCAAGAAACCCGGTAAGGGCGGAGGTGTCGCCGGTTGCTGCACGCCCGCCGGTAACCCCGGTTGTAAGGTCTCCGTAGTGGTCCAAAAACGTTTTTAATTTGCGCTCAAACTCATTCACGTCCAGCTGCTGGGAAAGATTGTCTATCAATCCGCTATCAGCTTTGATCATCGCGGCCAACTCTGCGAGTAGATCGTTGCGGGCAAGGCTCTCCATCCCGGTCTGGGTGAGCAGGTCGATAAACTCGTACGGATCTTCAGGGTTCACCCGATCATTATAGTATTGGCCGAAAAGCCGGACGCCGTGGGCATAGGGTATAAAATCGGCCCAATAAACGGCCGACCAGTGCTGGTTGAGTTCCCAACGCCGCTTGATTTCAACCGCCAGTACTTCGCTGGGAAGCGCCGCCAAATCAACAGCATTCAATTCGCGCGCGGTCTCTATCATTTCGGGAATGTGCTCGTTTTCGATTTTGGCGCGTAGCTCCAGGAGCTGGTCAAAGCTCTTGTGCAGACTCAGGTACCAACCACGCTGATCATCAGCGCCCCCGGGCCGGGTGGTTATCGGCCGGGCCTGTAACAGAAAAAGTCCGGTTTCCGCCAGGGTCCATTCGATGTCCTGGGGCTCGTTGAAGGCGGCTTCGACTTCACACGCCTGCCGGTAGACATCCAAGACCTGAGCAGGCGAAAGAGGTGGGCTGCCTGTCAGGTCAGAGGGCAATTTGGCTTTCCGAACATCCTCGGACCCGGGAATCAGGTAATACCGGCGGTTTGCCGGCGTATGGGCCATGATCTGTTCATGATCGCGATTTAAATTCCAGCGATCGGGTTCAATGGTGCCGTCCACGAGCCCCTGGTTGAGTCCATGCACCGCTTCGATGACGGCCCGGTTTTCGTCCGTTGGATCGACGGTGAAAGCCACCCCGGAACTGTTCCCGACCTCCAGGACCTGCACAAGCACGGCCATGGCACTGCGACTGATATCGAGCCCGATCTCACGCCGGTACAAAAGGGCCGCATCAGACCACAGGGAGGCCCAGACCAGCCGCACGTGGCGAAGAATGGCAGCCACACCCCGGATATTGACATAGGAATCATGGAGCCCGGCAAAGGAAGCCTGCCCCGTATCTTCATCGATAGCAGAAGACCGCACAACCGCTGGTCGGTGGCCGATATGCGTTTCAATGGCCGGTTTCAGGTCGGCCCTTAGTCTATCCGGAATAGGTGTCTGTAGAAACAGGTTGCGGATGCGGGTCGCACAATCCCAGAGCTCTTCCCAGCGCATGGCTTCAAAGGCCTTGCGGTGAATCTCCAGGGCAATCCGCTCCCTGAGACCGGTGGTATCCAGGTAGGTATCATAGGCCTGGGTTGTGAGACACATCCAGGGGGGCGTCGTGAAGCCCTGCTGCGCCAGGCGGGCGAGCCGATAGGCTTTACCCCCCACCAGGCGGCGCTCATCCGGCGCCAGTGTTTCAGGGGTCCGTATCCAGTCCATGGTCAGGTGACAGTTCCGATACACTTTGAAATTTTTGCACCATGGTGATCCCGGTGATCTCGATAGCAAACATCGCACAAGAGGGTGATGCCGCAAATTGCTGAAGATAAGGGTGCTTTTGCAGATAGATGTCCTGGACCCGCATGCGCTCAGCGTTGTCCAGCAGCCTGGTTTGCCCTAAAATGGTGGCCGCCACAGCTTCATGGAAGTCAACCGGTTGGTTTATGCTGTTGTTGATCAGCAGGGCCACGCGGTTGTCCTGACTCAGGTTGGCAAACTTGCGGGTGGCCCGGGGGGTCACGAAATAGAGTTCCGTATGGTTTGCATTGGCGGCAAAAGCAATCAGGCTGGCATAAGGGTGTCCATCCGGATCCGTAGTGGCCAGCACCCCAAGACCCTGTCCGGACAGCAGGGTGCTGACTTTCTGCCGTAATTCAGTACCTACTTTTTCCGGCTGCATCGACGCCATGTGAGGTTACCTCGGTAGTTGTGAATGTATCGATTCAGCTTAATATCAAATCGGCCTGAATAGCAAGCCTGCCGGCACGCCTCACTAGCCGAGCGGGTCGGGAACACGCTCGCCCTGTTTCAGGCGGTCAATGCCAAAAATGATCTTTTCATGTTTGGCCTGTGAAATGGGGTAGGCCAGGGCGATGGCGAAGGCGACCGCATTGCAGAGGCTGGGTACCAGGGCATAAAGCACTTTCAATGTCTGGATGACCTCAGGCGGCTGGGCCTGACCGGGCTGATACCCCACAGCACCCAAAATGGTTAGACCCGCACCGACACCGGCAGCGGCAGTGAGCTTCTTAACCACCGACCAGACGCCGATGTACCAGCCTTCCTGCCGGCGACCGGTCAGGTATTCATCATAATCGATCACATCAGCCTGGATGGCCGAGGGCAGCGCCAGGGTGGCGCCAAATCCGAGTCCGGAAAGAATCACCAAAATGGCATAGGGCCACTCATCGCCGGCTCCCAGGAAAAAGACCCCGCTGAAGGCACAGGTATTGAGGGCCATGGACCCGAGCCAGGCGGTCTTTTTACCGAAACGGCCGGCCAGCTTAATCCAGGCCGGCAGCATGAGAATTCCGGATGCGAAGTAGAGCAGCAGAAACAGGTCGGCACGACTGGATTCCAACACGTATTGGACATAAAACAGAATAAGGGTCGCCGGTAGATTGCTCCCCAGGGCACTGATGGTATATGAAATCAGCAGAATCCTGAACGGCCGGTTTTGAAAAATGCCTTTAAGATCTTTCGGGCGTGGCAGTTCGCTTGCCAATTTTCCGGTTTCCCGCTCCCGAATCCGGTAAGTGCACCAGAGGGTGGTGCCCACCAACAGGGGAGCGTAGGCCAGGGCGATCCACATGAATTTCTGCCGCTCGCCCCCTCCGGTGGCCAGGGTGTTTTGCAGTCCTTCGACCACCGCCGGGGCTGCCGCGGCCACCAGGGTCCCGAATATCAAGAGACCGTCCCGGACCACAAAAAGTGAGGTCCGTTCGGTATAGTTACTGGTCAATTCCGGGCCCAGAGCCTCGTAGGGGACTGTTACCAGGGTCCAGAAAAGGAACAATGCAAACAGGGATACCGCGAACCAAACAGGTGCCCGGGCTGCCGACAGCTCTGGAGGAACAAACAGAAAAAGGATGGCGATGGCCAGAGCCAGTCCGCCCCAGAGGATATAGGGCCGCCGGCGCCCCATACGAGTTTGGGTGCGGTCGGAAAGGATACCCAGGATGGGATCGGTGAAGGCATCGAACATCCGAATGAACAGCAGGATACTGCCGATCAAGGCGATGTTGACGCCCACCACGTCCGCATAGAACTTGGGAATGTGGACATGGACGGGTATCCCGACCACGGCCAGGGCAAAAGCCGGCAGACCGTAGGCCAGCTTCAGTCCGCGGGACAGGCTCTCGGCATTTCCGGACGTGTTCACCGAACCCCCAACAGAAGGTCCCGGAAATCGTCATCGATCGGGTTGGCTCCTAGCCAGACACCGAAGACGGCGCGCGCGAAATCCTGGCCGGGTATTGTTCCCAGGGGCTTGCCATTCAAGGCCAACTCCGTTCCCTGACCGGGCACAAAAGTGAGACTGTAGCGATCTCCCGGTTGTACGTCCTGGTAGATGGCCCCCAGTTGATCCATGCGGGATTGCAACTGTTCAAACTGGAACGGTGTCGTGTTATCGGCGATCTTAGCCCGGGTGGACTGGTCAAAGTCCTCTTTTGAGATAGCGTGGAAGTATTGCAGCTCCAGGCGCTTGGCCACCGGTTCCAGCACGTCGGTGGATGCCACGGATGGCGGGAGGTAAAGGGCACCCACATAAGCTTTGATAAAGACCATGTAGCGGAGTAATCCGTAACCCTGAAGCTCCAAAGATTCACCACGGTAGGTTACATCACGCTTGAAGGTCACCCCTTCGACCTCGACGCTGGCGACGGCCGCGGCAGGCTGCACTATCAACAGAGCAATCATACCGAACATTATGGTGTGTGCTATCATTTTCATTTCTCTCTCTCCCGTGAGCTTCGCCCGGTTAAGTTTTGCATCCCAATAATCAATAATTTAAGTCCCCACTGCCATTTGACAACCATCTGAAGGGCGCTAATATTGTGTAAAAAACAGGGTCCGAATGGTAGGCATTTCCACCCACCAAAAACAGCCTGCGAGATCTCAACTATGTGGCATGTAGAAAAACAAATCGACATTCCCCAACCTCCGGAAAGGGTGTTTGACTACCTCGCCCAATTCGATCATATTCGGGAATGGGATCCCAGCGTTCTGACCGCGCAACCGCTCAATAATGGCAAACCGGCCGCGGGAAGCCGTTTTCGCTTGAACCTTATGTTCGGCCTGGCCCGGGTGCCCATGGAATACAAAATTACTTCCCTGATACCGCAACGCGAACTCGTGCTGGAGGGCCGCGCAGCTTCCTTTACAGCCGTGGACCGCATCTCGTTCGCGGCCATCACCGGCGGAACCCGCCTGCGATACCAGGCTGACGTGAAGTTCCCGAAACCACCAAACCCTCTTTTGGCCGGCCTGGGGCGGCGTCTCTTTCGCCTGAATGCCGAGCGAGCCGTTAAACGTCTCAAGGTGGTGCTATCCGGCAGCGACCCGGTTCCCAAGCTCGGCTTTCTGACCCGCATGGCCGACCAGGCGATCCTGCCGGGGGCCCTGGGCTTTACCCGTGCCGGCTATTGGCAGGCCCGCAACCGCCGGCCGGTTGCCTCCGCGCTCTACAAAGACCGGACCATGGTGCTGACCGGGGGGACATCCGGCATCGGCCGAGCGACCGCCAGCGCACTTTACAAGCGGGGCGCCAAGCTGGTGGTGGTGGGACGTAATCCGGACAAACTCGAAGATCTGCGCGCAGAACTTCGGCGGTCTCCCGGCGGATCTGTTGAAATCGAGCGGGCCGACCTCAGTTTGATGGCCGAGGTGAGGGACCTGGCGCACCGCCTGAAAGAGCAATATCCCTGCATCGACGTGCTCATCAACAATGCCGGGGCCCTGTTCAATCAGCGTGCCGAAACCGATGAAGGCCTTGAAATGACTCTGGCCACTGACCTCCTGAGCCCCTATCTGCTCACCCGGCTGCTACTCCCGGCTTTGGGCACATGCAATGGGAGCCGGGTCATACAGGTGGCTTCGGGGGGTATGTACACCCAGGGCATCCGGGTAGATGACCTGCAATTTCGCAACGCGCCCTATGATGGCCCGACCGCTTACGCGCGGGCCAAACGCGCCCTGGTGATCCTGGCAGAAATCTGGGCGCGGCAAATGGAACCTCTGGGTATCAGTGTTCATGCCATGCACCCAGGCTGGGTTGACACCCCCGGACTTGCCCGGGCCCTGCCGGCTTTTCACCAGCAGCTGACGCCTTGGCTGCGCACACCCGCTGAAGGTGCCGATACCATTGTCTGGCTGGCGGCATCACCCGATGCTGCGCGGGCGTCCGGACATTTCTGGCTGGACCGCAAAATTCGCGCTACGCATATCTTCCCCGGTACCCGCGAATCCGGTGCCGACCGCCGGGCCCTCGTAAAAGCCCTGGATGAATTGGTAGGCCTTTAAACTAGCAGCTCCTCAAAAAAAAACATTGCATAGCGTGACCCACATTTAGGAAATCAAAAAGCGGGGAATGCCGCTCGCCGGCCAGAGGCGCAGAGGCGCGGAGAAAACCAAAAACAGAATTGGTGTCGCACTCCGTGCGAAAAAACACCCAAACCGGGCGGTCTGGATGGGTTTGGGTTTAGCCGGCGAAGCCGGAAATTAGTGGTTCCCTCTGCGCCTCTGCGCGAGGAAAAGATTTGGGGTTAGGAATTTTTGATCAAACTCAAGGAAGGGTTCCCCTCTCGGGTCAGCACCAGCTGCAGATTCCCCAACACGCGTTCCCGAAATCCGGCTTCGCAGCTGCCCAGGTAGTAAGCCCATTTGCGCTGGAAGACGCGATCGAAACCCAGTTCGGTCACCCGGTCCCGGTTGGCTTTGAAACGGCGCTGCCAGTGCGCCAGGGTTGTGGCATAGTGATTGCCGTTGTTCTCCACGTGATCGACCATGAGACGCGTATGCCGGGTCATGGTCTGGGTCAGGATGGTCAGCGAGGGCAACAGCCCGCCGGGGAAGATATGCTTCTGGACCCAATCGTGGCTTTTGCGATACGCCTCATAGTGCTGATCCGGAATGGTAATGGTCTGGAGAACGGCAATGCCCTCCGGTTTCAGGAGCCTGTCGAGCTGTTCAAAGAAAGAGCGGTAGTAGGCGTGTCCCACGGCCTCCAGCATTTCGATGGAGACAATCTTGTCAAATTGGCCCTCCATTTTGCGGTAGTCGCGGAATAAAATTTCAATGCGATCTTCCAGGCCGGCAGCCTGAACGTGCTGAAGCGCTAACCGGTATTGCTCATCGGATATGGTGATGCCGGTAACGCGGCAGCCAGTTTGCCGCACCGCCTCGATAGCAAAGCCCCCCCACCCGCAGCCGATTTCCAGGAGGTGATCCCCGGGCTGCAGCCGTAGTTTGGCTATAATCCGGTGAAACTTGTTGCGCTGGGCCGTTTCCAGATCATCGCCGGACTGCTCGAAAACAGCACACGAATAGGCCATGGTGTCATCGAGGAATGTCTGGAAGAAATCATTGGACAGATCGTAGTGCTCCCGAATGTTGCGGCGGCTGCCGATGAGCGAATTGGCCCGGGCCAGAAACCGTATTTTTTCAATGAAACGCTGCAAAAGAGCGCCTTTCAGGTTCCCGTCGTTCAACGCGGGCCGGTTCCTGATAAAAAAGCCCAGCACCCCCGGGATGTCATCGGTATCCCATTCGTCATACATGAACGCTTCACCCAGACCGATATCCGCACCCAGGGCCACCCTTGAGAAAAAGCGATAATCGTTGACCCGCAATTGGATTTGGGAAGCAGCGTCATTGTTGCCGTAGGCGACGGTTTTTCCGTCCGGCAGGGTCATCTTGAGACTGCCTTGATCAGCTTTGCCCAGAAGATCTTGAATCAAGCCCTGGAAAAACTTCTGGATGCGGGTCGCCGGCAGTCGCCGGATGGTCATCGGGCTGGAGGGCACCGGTTTATCATGAAACGTCAACTTACGCTTGAAGCGCAGCTTGAAGGCCTCCCAGTATATCCGCGGGATGGTCAGTAGCGGCATGATGGGATTTTTAACCAGCGTTTTCAGGTGGTTCCAGGGGGTCAGCGAATGGGCGTTTCCCTGTAGCTGCGCTTTGAGGATATGCTTACCATCACGGTGTAGATCGAGGCTGATGTCCAGCTCACGGCGAATATCGCCAAATGAGAAATCATAGTACCCTCCCATGGTATTGTAGGGTGATACATGGAAGGCTTTCTCCGCCTGGAATTGGGCTGGGAACCCCTGCCGGTTGCCGTTGTTTGCCGGCGGGGTATACACGTGTTTTTCACCGTAGGTATTGTTGACCTCGGCCACGGTTGCAAGCAGGCCGCCGGACAGGTCAAAGCAATAATAAAAAGAGACCGGATTGAAAACGTAGCCCAACAAGCGGGGCGAGGTGACCATCACAACCCGGTCTATGGCATCTACGTCCACCTTACTCGCCAAACGGGCATTCAATTTTTCACGAATAGTACCGGGACCGTCGTCCAGATAATCACCATCGTGCAGGGACACCGGCCGCCGACGGTTATACCCGAACAGGGGCAGGTGCTGGTCCAGTTGCTCCAGTTCATCCAGGTCCAGCGCATAGACGTACAAGCTATAGCGCAATTGATGGTTCTTGGGAAAATATCGTTTGTGGTCGACGAATCCTTTGTACAGCATTGAGTTCATCTTGTACCCCCAATGCGGCAGCAGCCTGGACGCCGGAACGGGCGGCATCCTCATGGAAACCATATCCGAAATAACTACCGCAAAAATAGGTGTTGCGCAAGCCGTTCAGGCCTGGCAGTTGCTGCTGGGTCCCCAAACTTGCGAAGGAAAAGGTTGGATGGGTGTAAGTAATATGGGCTATGATCTTCTCTTCGGCGATGGGTTTGAAGGGATTCAAGGTAACCAGGTACTCGTTTTTAGTGTCCAGTGCCTGGAGTCTGTTCATGTGATAGGTCAGCGTCACGGGCGCATCGGCCCCCGCCCCGTCTTCGCGGATGAAATTCCAGGAGGCCCAGGCCCGCCGATTGGTGGGCATCCAACTCGTGTCCGTATGCAGAAATGTTTCGTTGACACTGTAGCTCCAGGGCCCCAACAGACGCTTTTCATCCTCAGATGGATCCTCCAGCAAGGCCAGGGCCTGGTCGGCGTGGGTGGCAATGAACACCCGGTCGAAGCGGCGGCCATGACCGTTTGCATCCCTCAGGATGACACTATTCGCGCGCCGGCGAATCGAGGCAATATCTGCACGGGTTTGCACCTTCCCGTTGAAGCGCTGCAAAAATGCGCGTACATAGGATTGGCTGCCGCCGGCCACATAATACCACTGGGGCTGGTCCGATACGCTCAGCAGCCCGTGGTTATGAAAAAAACGGGCAAAGGTTAACATGGGAAACGCTTCCACCCGGGCATCCGGGGCCGACCAGATCGCCGCAACCATGGGATATACATAGTGACGTTGAAAACGACGGGAGTACCCGTTGCGGGTCAAAAATTGACCGAGGGTTAAACCATGCAATCCGTCGTTACGGAGCCCATTCTCCACACTCCGGTTAAAGCGCAGGATCTCAGCCAGCATTTTCCAATGGCGCGGATCCAAGAGATTTTTACGCTGGGCAAACAGGCTGCTGAAATTGCGGCTGGCATACTGAAAACCAGTCCGCTCGCTGTAATAGCTGAACGACATGTCGCTCTTGCGGATTTCAACATCCATCTCGTTGAAGAAACTGTTTAGGACCGGGTATGTGCGGTCGTTGAGGACGATGAATCCCGTGTCCACCGGCGTTCCGGCATCCAGCCCGGTCGGTATGGTCAGGGTATTCGTGTGTCCACCGACGTAATCGTTGACTTCGAACAGCGTTACCCGGTGCTTGGTCTGAAGCTGATTAGCGGCCGAAATGCCTGCAATGCCGCCTCCGATTACTGCTACGTCCAGTCTATCGCTCATATTAAGCCCCATGCTTCCATTGAATTCTGGTCATTTCCACGGGAAATACAAATACAACCATTCCCGGCATGGGGTAAGTATTGGATTGGAATAGGTATTTTTCAATACGAGCCGATTAACAGCTTGGTGAGGGGAGAATCCTACCACTTATGAGGTGCCCAGAGTAGAACGAACCTACCCTAAAGTTCTTTTTGTGGGGATGCGGTGGAAAGCTTAAACCTCGCAACCTTATCTACGTAGGCCTGGATATCGCATTTGCGCTCCAGTCCCGAGGCCGCCATGTAGCGGACCTTGCCGAAAATTTCGCGTTCGAACCAGGCGCGGTCATGCAGCCCGTAGATCCAACCCACGCCGGCATACGAATTGGGATCACGGCCGTCGAGAAAATAGCGGTTGTTTAAAACGAGGGTCGTCTCATAAGCCTCTTGCGGTGAAGCCGACCACTCAAGGATTTTCTTGCCCCAGTACATGCGCATGTAATTGTGCATAAAACCGGTCCGGCGCATCTCCTCCATGGCTGCGTTCCAATAGGGATCGTGGGTCGCGGCGTCTGCCAACGTATCCCGGTCATAAAGGTAGATCCGTTCATCCGCAGCGTGTTCCGCCAGGGTCTGGCGTGCCCATGCCGGCAGGCAGGTGTAGCGGTCGTAATCCGGCGTGTAGTATACGAAATTGGCCGCCAGTTCCCGGCGAACAATCAATTCCTCCAGGTAGGCCTCTTGATTATCTGAAGCCGCGTTTTCGGCTTTTGCGATCTCCAGGGCTACAAAAACAGGTGAAATCTGGCCAAAATGCAGGTACGGGCTTAGGGCTGAGACATCGTCGGTTTGGGGCTGGTTGGAATGGCTTGCATACCGGGGCAGGCTGTTGGCAATAAATCTTCGCAGCCTTTTCTTGGCAATTGCGGGACCGCCTTTGAAAAACCGGCTGACCACGGCCACCCCGCGCTCCTGCTTCAGACCCTTCAAAATCTGGTCGAGATCGTCCAGGTTCTCACCTTCTATCAGCAAGCTGGTTGAACTATGTTTCGGACGATAGCGGGGACACGGCTTTAAAAACTGATCTGTGTATTTGCGCAGCTTCGGGCGGATCGTGCGGGCGGCATACTCGGCTTTCGGTGAGACCAGGCTGACCGGCACCACAGTGTCGCCTTCTACCGCTATTGTCCGGCAGGCGGCTTTCCGGGCTATCGCCCGGCGCCAGTCGCGCTGGTGCCGCAGGTAACCCACATCACATACCAATAAGGCCGCCCCTTGAGCCATGACCGGCACCAACTTGACAGGGTCACCCGTGCGTATGGCCATGCCTATCCGGCGCCGAACAAGTTTCTGTCTGGTTTCGGCAAGCCCCTCCAGCATGAAACGGTAGTGGCGCTGATTGGCCTCCGGATAGTCGTCCATCAGGACAAAGAAGACCAAAACAGGTAAATCCAGCTGGTTGGCCCGGAAAATGGCATACTCCAGGGCCGGGTTGTCGTGCGGGCGCTGGGACTGTTGCATCCAGTAAAGTACCCATTGGCCGGTCTGGACAGGCTTCCGATTCAATGCGGTGATCCGCTCAGCGTCAACAGGCATATTCGAATTTCCTTTTCTTGGGGCGCCGGCAAAGTATGTCAATTCCGTCTTTAAGTGTCAATGGTTCTATGATAACAGTAATTTGCATACAGCGGTTGCATTTGATACACTTAGCCATTAACTTCAATAGTGATTTGGCAAAACCCGGTATAAACTGCTGCCAGGGAGCAACGTATGAGCAAGAAAAACAATACGACCGACAACGGTCAGGCGCCCTTGTGTTACTCCAGTGAAGATGCGCGTACTGTGTTGGATTCAATTTCAGCCCACATTGCCATCATCGATGAAAATGGTGTGATTCTCGACACCAACCGCGCCTGGCGCAATTTCGCCGAAAAAAGCGGCATGCCGGCCGGCTATGATTCCATTGGCGAGAATTACCTGGAGATTTGCGATGCTTCCACCGGTGAAGACGGCGAGAATGCCCGGGCTGTGGCCGCCGGCATCCGCGATGTCATCGCCGGACGCACGGATGAGTTTTTAATGGACTATCCCTGCCACAGTACGGATGGCCCCCACTGGTACTACGCCCGCGTGCTGCAGATGTCCGGTGAGGGGCCGCTACGGCTGGTGGTCAGCCACGAGGAAATCACGGCCCTGAAACTTACCGAAGAAGCCCTGCGGGGAAGCGAGGCCCGCTTGACCGAGCAGAAAGTCGAACTGAAAGAGGCCAACATCGCCCTAAAAGTTCTGCTCAAACAGCGCGAAGGCGACAAATCCGACCTGGAGCAAAAAGTCATCACCAACGTCAAAGAGATGGTCCTGCCCTACGTGGAAAAACTCAAACGGGTCAACTTGAAAGCCAAAGACAAACGCGTGGTGGAAATCATCGAGTCGCACCTGCAGGACATTATTTCGCCCATGATGCAGAAACTGGCCAATGCCAATATCATTTTAACCCCGCAGGAAATCCAGGTGGCGTCCCTGGTGAAAGACGGTAAATCCAGCAAGGAAATAGCCGACATCCTGAACGTTGCCGAAACCACGGTCCACTTTCACCGCAAGAACCTGCGCAAGAAATTCGGTCTCAGCAACAGCCAGACCAACCTGCGCTCCTATCTCATATCGATCGCCTGACAGACTCGAGACCAGGGGTATGGGTCTTGATAGTTTTACCCCCCCACTCGCCCACCTACCATTTCACATTGTCCGTTCCAGCCCCTGTGTTTAAATTTTCAGTAGAACTCTAATCACCCTAAATGCAAAAACACGGAGATTTTAAGATGACTACCATAAACCCAGACAGCATTGTCGATATTGCTTTTCAACTCAGATGGAAAAGCGAACACGCAACCCACACGGAAGGCTATGCAGCCAGAGGCGTGAATCTCTGGCGTGACTGGCTGCCGGACAGCGTTAAACATGAGTTGCTGGGCAAACACTCCTGGGAGAATGCCGCGGTTTACTTCACTCCCGGCGAACTCTTCGGCAAGAACGGTCGTCCTTTGCAGATTGACCGGCGGCAGTTTTCACTTGAACCCAGAACCGGTCGGTTTTATCCAAAAGGACGTTTGAGCGGTCTGGCCGGCGTCTTTCCCCAGAACATCCAGCCATTTCGAATCGTGGGTTTGAACAATGGCCGCATGTCCATCGATATGAACCATCCCCTGGCCGAAAAACGTCTCGGGCTCTCGATGACAATCGGCGAGATCTCGTCCAAAGAGAATGAACGCGGCGGCACCAGCGTTGACTGGGTGGGCCTACTTACCGAAGGCCCCGGGATGCAGGCCCGCTGGCAGGACGCCCCCACGGAATTTTTCAGCGACACCCCCTTCCTTCGCCAGGACGAAAGAAAGGATGGTATCTTTTACGAAAAACCGCGCCTGGTGCATCACCTGGACCTGACCGCCCGTGACATGGTGGCGGATGTATACCGTCGGTTTGTCAAAGACGGAATGGCGCTACTGGACCTGATGAGCAGTTGGACTTCCCATCTACCGGAAGGTGTCAAACCGAGAATCGTCAGCGGGCTGGGAATGAATCAAGCCGAGCTGGAACAAAACCCGCGCCTTGCTGATTTTCAGGTACACGATCTGAACACCGACCCGCGCCTACCCTATGCCGATGATTCATTCGATGTCGTCATCTGCACGGTATCGGTAGAATACCTGACGCGCCCATTCGAGGTGTTCCAGGATGTGGCCCGCACGTTGAAACCCGGTGGTATATTTGTTGTGACGTTTTCAAACCGGTGGTTCCCGCCCAAGGTGGTACGCATCTGGCAAGAACTGCACGAGTTCGAAAGGGTCGGCCTGGTAATGGAATACTTCCTGCAAAATGGGGCCTTCGAAAATCTGGGAACCTATTCCATGCGCGGCTTGCCGCGGCCGGATGGCGACAAGTATGCCCGGGAGCTGGCGTTATCAGATCCGGTGTATGCGGTGTGGGGAACCAGAAAAAATTAAAGGTTAATAATTGTTGTGCGCCACTAACATCCAAGTGAAAGGGAGTTCAATGGATCTCAAAACATATTTTGAAAAGACCCGTGGAATGGGGGTTCTGTCAACTGCTGATGGAAATGGGGCCGTTAATGCCGCCGTGTATGCCCGACCGCATGTGATGGAAGACGGCGGTCTGGCCTTTATCATGCGCGATCGCCTGACCCATCACAACCTACAGTCCAACGCACGGGCCGCTTACCTTTTCCGGGAAGAAGGCGGCGGCTACAAGGGCCTGCGCCTGCATCTGACAAAAACCTCCGAGGAGAATGGTACCGACCGGGTGAAGGATATCTGCAGACGCTGCAAAATCGATAGCGAACCGGACGCGGTCCGTTTTCTCGTACAGTTCAGAATCGACCGGGAACTGCCCCTGGTTGGTGCCGGCGATCCACCGGATTATCCGGCCGAAACGGGCTGATTCGAATTTGGCAGCACAAAGCTGCGGAGCATGGTAGTTTTTTACTGCCACTATACACCAAAACGGTTCGCATTGACCCATAGCGCTCCCAACCTTAAGTTATATCTAAAGAGAGCGAAAAAGCTTTCGGAATAAAAAACACGGAGGAAGACATGAATACGCAAGATTACTTCGAAACGGATGAGGAAAGGGAAGAGGGACACGAGGATACCCGCTCAGCTAACTTCGAATGTGACAATCCTGATGAACACCTCGGGTGTAACATGGGGATAGATGTGGCCGGCTAAATAGGCCGCACAAGTATAAAGGCAGAGTCTTGGAAATAATGGGTAAATTATTTTAACTGCTTCACAAAACTATAGAGAGGTGAATCATGACTGATCCTAAAAGAGAAGACAGCTACATTGAAAATGATGACGAGAGAGAAGACGGACACGTTGATACCCGTTCCGCTAACTTTGAGTGTGACGACAAAGACGAGAATCTGGGATGCGACCCCGGAATCGATGTGGCCGGTTAGAACCTGATCTTGAAAATTACAGGCGGAGCCCCCCGGGGCTCTGCCTTTTTTTTTTGGAAACGACCTCAAGTCCGAGGTGGTTTTGGAGTTTAATCGGTTAAAAGGAGTCTTCGCATGGAAACTCAAGTAATCGCGTTGGTGACAGGGGCCAATAATGGCCTCGGCCTGGAAACCAGCCGCAGCTTGGCGCAACAAGGGATGACCGTGCTGCTGGGCGTGCGAGATCTGGAAAAAGGGGCCCAGGCCGTAAACGCTCTGCAAGATCTGGACGTAACCCCTTTGAAACTGGATGTAACCCGGGAGGATCACATCGTGGCCGCCAAAGAATTTATTGAAAACCGGTTCGGACGACTGGACGTGCTGGTTAACAATGCCGGCATGATCCATCCGGAGGAGCCACTGTTTGCCAATAGCGCCGAAACCGTTTCCCAGGCCGCGCTCAAGGAAACATTTGATGTAAATTTCTTCGGCCAGGTTAACCTGACCCAGGCCCTGCTGCCGTTAATTAAAAAGAGCCCCGCCGGCCGGATCGTCAATGTCTCCAGCATCCTGGGTTCGCTAACCTTGCACAGCGACGAATCCTCGGATGCCACCGGGGTAAAACCACTGGCCTATGACGCCTCAAAAACGGCCTTGAACCAGTTTACCGTCCACCTGGCAGCCGCATTACAGGGGACCGCCATCAAGGTCAATTCCGTGCACCCCGGCTGGGTAAAAACCGACCTTGGAGGTCACCAGGCCCCCATGGAGGTCACCGAGGGTGCCGAAACATCTGTACGCTTGGCAACGCTTGGTGCAGAGGGCCCGACAGGAAGATTCTTTCACTTTGATGAAGAAGTTCCCTGGTAAACAAGTAAGGTTACCGGTTCTTGACGGGTTGCGGGGTCGATGATCTCAACAGAGCCTGAATTTGTGCCATGCATGCGTTGTCTAACGGCAATGCCCGCCAATCCGGCTGTCTATCGATGGTTTTTCTATTTGATATCAAAGTGCTTTTTGACCGGTACGCTGATATCCCAGATACAGTCCAGGCCTTGGGTGAACCTCACGAAATCACCGGCCCCGAACTCGACTTGCGAGCCATCCGGAGTCTCCACTGTTACCCGCCCTTCCAGCAGGTAGCACTCTTCCACGCTGTCGTAATGTCAGTCAAAACGGGACACCTCTTTCTCCCAGATGGGCCAGGCCGTGATACCTTCCTTCTGTGCTTCTTCCCGGGAAAGTTTTTTAATCTCAATCTGCATGCTTACCTCTCAATGAATGGATTCGTTGGCTCACAATAGACCGGTAATTTAAAACCACTTGTTGTAGAGTCGCTGGTATTCGCCGCTCTTTTGCATTTCCAATATGTTGATATTGAATATTTCCTTATACGGGCTCCCTGCCTGGGGAAACGCCACCCCGTATTTCTGCTCATCGAACATTTTGCCCACCACTTTTATGGTTGCATCGTTTTTGGCGGCATACATCAGGGCCGGGGCATCATAGACAATCGCCTCCACGGCCTGGCTTTTAAGGCTGGTTATCAGGTCATCGAACGATTCAACCATCATGAGAGTCACATCGTGATAGCGCAGAAAATGTTCACTGGTGGTGTTTTTTATGACGGCCACCCGTTTATTGCCCAGATCACCGATCCCCCTGATTTCATCGTGTCCGATCCGTTTGAGGGTCAGCGACGAGGTGAGCGTGGCTGTAAACGCGGCGAACCAGATAATGCCGATGATCATCCAGACCGAGGCAATGATGCGTCCGATGACTTTGCGCGGACATTTGTCCCCATACCCGACGGTGGTCATGGTCACGATGGCCCACCAGTAGGCATCCACAATCCCCTTTCTATATACAGTGGGAAAACTCCGCGGGTCCCGATCGTTTTTTTCCAGAAACCAGATGGCATGGGCCACAATCGTCAGGCCAACCAGAAATACCAGCAGCGAGTACCAGATGACTTTCAGGATTTGCAGGCCCAGGTCAAAAAGGCGGTTTTCGGGATCAGCGCGGACAGCTACAATCAAGCCCGAATCAAAAAAGGGATGCGAAAAATCGACCAGTTTTTCCCGCTTGGCCGTAATGGTCGTCCCGGAAAAATTGATATCGCAGGCCCCGGTTTGGACGGCGTTCAAGACTTGCGGCACCGTGTCATAATAGACAAATTCCGGTTTGAGTCCATGGCGCTCGCAGATAATCTTGGCCATGTCGATGCTGAAACCCCGCAGATCCTTGAATACAAATGGCGGAAATTCTTTAACGGCAATCCGGATAGGGTGCCCCGTATCCTGGGCAAAGGCAGACGTCGCAAGTTGAACCAAGATGCAGGCAACAATCATTAGTGTCTTCATGTGGCCATCCCTTTTGGGTTTATAGTTCCATACCGATACGCTGCGGTTAGAACGGTTGACCGACCATAAACCAGAACCCGATCCCCTCCTCGGACCCGGCAATATCAAACCGCACCAGACCACCGGCCACCATGGCGCGGATACCCAGCCCGGCATCAACTTTCCAGTTCGATGTCAGCGCGTCCCAGGTATATTCCCGGGCCACCCGCCCGCCTTCGACAAAGCCGGCCAGTTGGAACCAGTCCAGTTTCAAGAACTTCAGCCAGTTGACATCGGCGATGGGGTTCCAGCGCAGGTTGTAGCGATACTCGGCCGAACTGTAGATGGCGGCACGGTCGTTGAACCGGTAGAACGGGTAGGCCCGCATCCGGTAAAAGCCGCCCAGGGTGGCACCCTCATAGTAAGGCGGACGGTTGTTGACCTCGATGAAACCATTGGGCAGGACGGTTTCGTTCCAAGACGGGGAATCGCCGGTCCAAAAATCCAGGGCCAATACCCGTTGACGGGCCCAGCGGCTATCGCCCAGGGAAAAAAACTTGGCAACCTCCACCTCCCAGAAAGTCCAGGTCTGGTCGGATTGCAGCCAGGCAAAATCCTGGGTGATCCCCACAAACTGCCGGCTGCCGTAAGAAGGGTTTGCCGGAAAGTCGGTATTGTCGTGGGCAATCCCCAGCTGGACGGGGTGGATGGTTCTTTCCAGATCGCCGGGGTCGAACTGATACGTCTGGTAGCGATTGAACTGCCGCAGCAGGACGTTGGTGACCCCGGAGGTCAACGGATTCCATTTATCCCTTCCGGTGGGCTTGGATACCAGCATGCCGTTTTTCAACCGATACGTCATCATGGCCTCATCTTCGGCTGCTCCGATGGGCAGTACGTATTCCAGGCGAAAATCGGTCCAGTTGTCGGTTCCCCCCACTTCCAGGAACTGCTCGCTCCGGGATGCGTTGCTCCCCGGCCGCGGGACATCGGGATCGAAAGCGGGGGCTGAATATGCCCTTTTGCGGGGAAAATAGCCCACGGAACCGGTGGCGGTGAAAAAGGCTCGTTTGGTATAAGGCAGGCGCAAATCCCACATGCCGGCAATCGCACTGGCCGCATCCTCTTTAACTTTCACCTCGTTATTGGAACCGGCATAGACCGTCCCTGCCACCAGCAACTGATCTTGCCCGTACCCTTTGGCCATACCGCCGACACCGAAGGTCAATCCCATGGTCTCCGATGAAAAGGCGTAGGGGATGATCAGTTTTTCCTTGGCACCTTTGGGGTTCTCTTCCCGGATCAGTGAATTTTTAACAGAGGTCGGCAGTTGGGCCATGGCAGTCGTGGCATTAAATACAAAAACTGCGATCCAGATATGGAGTGGCAATTGACGCATGACAATAGGTATGGTGACCCTGTTGAGCCCCCGGTAGAATGCCGGGGTAAAGACTGTCGGAGATGGTTTAAGGATTAGATTAGGCTGGAAAAGACCTGTATACAAGGAAAATCTGGCAGGTTCAAAAGGAGACCGGCCGGGGGTACAGCCCCGGCCGGCACAGGAGGGCGCAGACTATTCTGCTTACATCATCCCTTAGTGTGAAGCCCACCCTATAAAGAGTGGGCCCGCATGTATATAGCCTGCCATTACCGGCGGGCCAGGGCAAACGCCTGACCAATTCGGCCGATCCAGGAATTGCCGGTCGGCAGCTCGGTCGGCGCTTTGGTCAGCATGGAGATCAGCGCACTGACCATCAGCAGGATGCTGCAGAGGATATAGGCGCTGTTCATGGTGCCGGTCTGGGCCACGATCATCTGGGAGACGCGCGGAAAAATGAAGCCACCCACACCCCAGGCGGAAAATACCAGCCCATAGTTGATACCAAAATTCTTCAGGCCGAAGTAATCCTTGGTAGCCGACGGAAACAGCGACAGGTTGGTGCCGTAATTGAATCCAATCAGAGAGGCCGCCGTCACCAGCAGCACGACCTGGCTTTCGCCGATGAAGAGCAGGGAGAAGATTACCGCCGCCTGGGCGATCATCATGATCAATAGGGTCTGGGTCCGGCCGATCTTGTCGGAGAGGACGCCGGCTACGATCCGACCGCTGGCGTTGCCCACGGCCATGAGGGCCACCACGATCCAGGCCAGGTCGCCCATGCTCTGTTTAGCCATCCCAGCCACGCCGCCGATGATGATCAGGGCAGCCCCGGCACCTACAAAGTACATGAACCACAGCTTCCAGAAAGCGCCGGTCTGCAACGTTTCCAGGGGTGAGAAATCGATCAGCTTGGCCGGTTTTGCGGTCGGTGCTCCCGATTTGGTTGTTGTCTCGGCGGGCACATAATCGGCCGGCGGATTAACCAGCAGCATGGCCAGCAGGCACACAACTGCCAGGAAAGCCGTTCCGAAGATCAACATGGCCTGGCTCAGTCCGAACGCAGCAATCAGGTAATTGGCCAGGGGGGCAATATAGACGGAGGCCAACCCGAATCCGGCCACGACGATACCGGCAATCATCCCGGTTTTAGAACCCGGAAACCACTTAATGGCCGGTGGGGTGGCCGAAGCATATCCGAATCCCAGGCCCAGGCCAGTGAGGACCCCAAAACCGAGGATCCAGGCACTCAGGGCATTGGACTGGGAGATCACCATCAGCCCGACCCCGGTGAGGATGCCGCCAATGATAGCGGTTACCCGCGGACTGAGCTTGTCTTGGATCCGGCCGGCAAAGATCATGGCTACAGTGAACATCAGGCAGCAGACGGCGAAGGGGTCGTTCAAAGCCGCAATATCCCAGTTGAAGCGGCCATCCCCGGCCAGTACAGATTCCTTGATGGCCTGTTTGAAGATACTCCAGGTGTATAGAATACCCAGCGCCAGATTGATTCCCAATCCGGCCATGGTAACGCTCCAACCTCTGTTTTTGATCTCCTGCATGACGGGTCTCCTTATGGGTGCATAATTATTTCGGGGTGCCGGCACTGCCAGCACTTCGTTAACTGATCGGATGAGTTCTTGTGGTTCCGGCACTCTGGTGGACATTTTAAAATCTCCTTATTCTTCAGGTCGAAGTAGGTACATGCGGTAGTTCCGACACCATCGTCGCCATGCGTTTTGTTTCGGCCAGAATGATATCGATAAAGCGCTGCTTCTGGCGGCCATCGATGCCGGGATGGTCCCGCAGTATTTCCGAAAGAGAATGAACCGAGGCCAGGGAATTGAGGAGTTCATTGGTGAAGTCAGGATAATCAGTTGCGATGGCTGAGGTGCTTTCCGGCATGGTCTCTATCCTCCTGTTACAGGCTGATCAAAATGAATCTCGAACTTTGGTTTTTCGCAATTTAATGAATGGCATTCAGGCGGGTATTTTTGCAAAGGCTGTACCAGTTAGTGGGTCTGAACGTAACACCCTGAATTGTTTTATAATTTATTTAAAATCACAGTCGAAAGACAGTTGCGGCGGACCTACAACCAAAGTTGTGGGATTTGGTACGTTGGGGGGGATTGCGGGCATAATCCGGGTGAATGTCCAGCTCTAAGTGGCAAAGGACAATTTACAACAAAAGTTGTGGGCACAACCAAATTTGTAAGGGTCTAGGCGTCCTCTTTCATTTTCTTGAGCCGCTTGCTCAGGGCCTGCTGTGAAATTCCCAGCATCCCGGCAGCAATGGATTGGTTGCCGCCGCTGCGCTTGAGGGCCTCTTCCACGAGCAGCTGGGTGGCCTCTTTTATTGTCGGCAGCTGATCACCGAAGATTGTTTCGGGACTTTTGGGGGGCTCCGCGGGGGGCGCAATTGTGGCTGCGGACTTGTTGCGCCCCAGATGGGTTTTAAAGGCTTCCAGGGAAAGGATCCCGGATTTATGCTGGCTGACGGCATCGAAAATCATGGACTGCAATTCGCGGATATTCCCGGGATACGCATAGGTCTTCAGCAGGATGAAAAGCTCGCGGGGCACCGTGGGTTTGTTCATTTTCAACTGGCGGGCAGCGTGAGACAGAAAATGGTTTACCAACAGGGGAATATCATCCAGACGTCGCCGCAGGGGTGGAATATAGATGCGGTGGGTGCGCAGGCGGTAGTTTAAATCCTTGCGAAAGCGGCCTTCTTCCTGGAGTTGGGTCAGATTCTGGTTGGTGGCCGCCACCAGGCGAGCGTCGCTGATGCGTGGCGTGTCCGACCCCAGGGGGAAGTACTCCCGCTCCTGAAGCAGTCGCAGCAATTTGACCTGGGACGCATGGCTCAGGTCCCCGATCTCATCCAGGAACAGGGTGCCGCCGGCAGCCTGCTCGATGAGTCCGCTGCGGGTTTGGTCCGCCCCGGTAAAGGCCCCGCGCACATGCCCGAACAGGGTGTCTGAAAACACGTTGTCCTCCAGACCGGCGGCGTTGACAGCGACGAAGTTGCCTTCAAGTCCGCTCAATTCGTGGAGGGTCCGGGCGATCAACTCCTTGCCTACCCCGGTTTCACCCCGGATCAGGACCGGCTGCGAAGTTCGGGCGATGGATTCGATGTACTGAAATATCAGCAGCATCTTCTTGTTGCTGGTGATAATCTGTTCGAACGCCTCGGGCTGCTCCAGGGTATCGTCGAGGATGTGCTGCCGCAAGGCAATGTTTTCCTGTTTGATCTCCTGGAAGGCCAGGGCGCGGTTGACAGCCGTTACCAGTCTTTCCTCTTCCACCGGTTTGAGAATATAATCAAAAGCGCCGGCCTTTATGCAGCGTACCGCTGTCTCCACATCCACCGCCCCGGTAACGATAATGACCGGAATATCCGGATGCTCGCGGCTGACGGTATCCAGCAGGCGGTGACCGTCCACATGGGGCATATTGAGGTCCAGCAGCATGACGTCAACAGATTGATCGGCCAAACGGTCCATCACCTCCCGGCTGTCCTGGCAGGTCATGGTGTTTGCAAAACCGGCCATCTGCAAGGCAGTCTCGATGGCCATCAGGATGGAGGCTTCATCATCCACGATCAAAATCGGTTGGTCCTGTTTCAGGGGACTACTCATTTTGTTCGACCTCCGCCTTTTGCTGCTGGGCCGGGTTGCAGGCGAACGTGGCCCGCACCGTCGTACCTTTGCCCGGCTCAGATTCAAATTCCAGGATCCCGCCGTGGTCTTGCACAATCTTGTCGGATATGGCCAACCCCAGCCCCGTGCCCCCATCATCCCGCTTGGTGGTAAAAAAAGGGTCCTTGATGCGTTGAACCACCTCGGATGGAATGCCGGCTCCGGCATCGCGAACCGTAACCACCACCTGGTCGGCCGTGGAATCCCAACTGGTAGCAACTTCTAAACGTTGGTCATCATCTGTAAGCGCCTGACAGGCATTCACCACCAGGTTGATCACCACCTGTTCAATACGCTGGGCATTGCCGGTGAAAATCGGCACCTGGGCGGCATAATTCGTCGTGAAGTTTTTGGTGGATTTGTGGATCAGGTTGGAGCCCAGCCCAATGGCTTTTTCCACGACCGCGTTGATTTCCACCTGGTCGCGCATCTCCGGCGGCTTCTCCCGGGCGAAATCTTTTAGATCGGCAACGATGTCCCGCACCCGCCGGGCGTCGTCGTCGATGCTTTTCAGGATCTGCGGCACACGCTCCCGCAGCCGGGCATAACTGCTTCCGGCGACGGGAAAGTCGCCTTCGGCCTCCATGTGCTTATCCAAGACTGGTAGGGCTGCATCCCAGACTTTATCGAGGTTGGGGGCATTGAGCATGATGGAGGTAATCGGGTTGTTTATTTCATGGGCCACCCCGGACACCAGGGTGCCCAGGGAAACCATTTTGGCGGCCTGGTAGAGCTGTTCCCGCCGGAGGCGGGCCTTTTCCATGGCCTGCTGCTTTTCCCGGGTAACCTGGGCCCCATGTAAGACCGCATAGGCTGACAAACCCACTATCAGCGCCAGGATACCCAGGCAGATCAAGGCCAGCGTGCCTGTAATGGCGGCGATCTCCGCCCTGACATCTTCCACGTAGATACCGGTGCCGATGATCCAGCCCCAGGGCTTGAAACCCTTGACGTAGGATATTTTGGGCACGATGCGACCGGGATCATCCTGCCACTGCCACTGGTAATCCACATAGCCCGCCCCGGCCGTATCCACTGTTTTGACGCATTCGACAAAAATCAGTTTGCCGCTGGGATCGGCGAACGCGGACACGTCCTGTCCTTCCAGATCAGGGCGATAGGGGTGCATGATCATCCGTGGCACCATGTCGTTGATCCAGAAATAGTCCTTTAAGTCCGGGCCATAGCGCGATTGCCGGATGTGATCCCTGGCCAGCGCCTGAGCCTGCGGCCGGGTCAACTCACCGGATTTCACCCGGGCGGCATAGCCCGCCAAACTGCTCCAGGCCGATTCCACCAGTTCCCGGATAACTTCGCGTTTACCGTCCATCAACCGCTCGCTGACCCGGGGCAGGATCACCAGGAAAATTGTCGCCCAGAAAAGCAATATGGTAAGGACCACCGGCAGGAAAATACGCAGGGGGAGAATCCTGGAAAGGTGGATAAGTTTGTTTTTAGGCATGGTTGTGGTCATCCTGATATGCGGGAATTTACGGGTTCAACATATCGGAGAAATCCGGTACCGTCAAACGTACGAATATGAGAGTTCTCCCGAGATTCGTCTGCCGGACTTGACCACGATCCTGTTTTCATCTAACAGGAGGGGCCATTATGATACCTCCCGATGCCCCGTTTTTAGATCCGGCCAGGCAACCGTTGCGGCCGGGCAGTCTTTCCATCACAGCCGAAAAAACCGGCAGCCGCCAATATACCAAGACCAGCCACCCGAACCGCTTTGGAAAGTATGCCGAAATCAAAACCCACGACTTTGAGTTCCAGTTCAACTTGAATGGCCAGATCAAGTTTATCCGCGGTCTCCGGCCGGACTGGCCCCATCCTTTCGAGGCGCTCAAACGCACTGCCGGCAATGACTGGGTATACTACACGGTGGGTGCGGTGATTGAGCAGCACGGCATTCGCGATTGGCTGGGTGAGTACTACCTGCCTTGCTTTGCCTACCAAAGCAACGCGATCGTGGACTTTACCCCCTATGCTCATCCAGCGGTCCCTGCGGCATTGGCCGCCTGGGCCCAGCTATATGCCGACATTCGCTCCACGCCGCCGGAAAAATTTCCCAAGCGCGCCCGTACCTTTCTGGATCGGGTGGCAGCCAACGATGACACCGCGCTATTGGCCCATGCCAGGCAACTGCACACCATCATCGGCGGCCAGGTATCGGTCCTGCCGCCGGACACCCGTCATGTGGATTACGAAGTGATCCCGCTCACCATTGCCGACGGGTGCCTTTACCATTGCGACTTTTGTATCGTCAAATCAGACCGTACCTACCGCCCCCGCTCACTGGAAAATATTGGCTCCCAGATTGAGGAACTGAAGGCCCTCTATGGCCACGACCTCCCCAACTACAATTCCCTGTTCCTGGGCCACCAAGATGCCCTGGCCGCCGGTCAGGAGCGGATCTGCAGGGTGGCTGTAGCAGCATTCGAAGCCTTTGGTTTTGCCAATGCAAACGTCAGTCATCCCCAGTTGTTTATGTTCGGCAGTGTGAGTGCGCTATTGAAGGCGGAAGAAAAGCTTTTCGTGTCCTTGGAAAGGCTGCCTTTTAAAACCTATATCAATATCGGACTCGAATCTTTTGATGAGAAAACGTTGGCAGCTATTGGCAAACCTTTGAAGGCTACTGACATTCTGACCGGTTTCGACAGAATGCTCGCCGTGAACCGTACGTACGACAACGTCGAAATAACCGCCAACCTCCTCATTGGCAATCCGCTGTCACAGGACCACCACCATACCATCGCGAGCAATTTGTCCCGCGCCGATGCACAGCGTCCCATGAAAGGTGGGGTCTATCTTTCGCCTCTGGCAGGGAATCAAAACACTACGGACTTGCTGGATACATTCTTTTCGGTCCAAAAAGCGAGTCGTTTACCGGTCTTTATCTATCTTATTCAAAGACTATAGCCGTGTAAGGCCCCCTCGACAGGTTCAGGTTTTCAAACCCTCTAAGAGCCGCCTGAGGGTCTGTTGTGCTTGAGGCAAAGCGATGGACGGATTTCTGGATTGGGCAATCCACACCGCCGCCTCATCCATGGCTCCAGACAGCAGGTGGGCCAGGGCGTCCACCGATACAGGCTTGATCATGTCCTGGTCTACCAGATCCCGCAGGCAGTCTTTCAATAAGGACAGCCCACTCCCCGGCAAGTTCTCGTCCACGGAACGGTAGGTGTTCCAGTCCAGCACGGAAGGGGCATCGATCACGACGACCTGCTGCAAGGCAGGGTCCGAACAGGCCTTTAGAAAAGCGTTACAGCCGGAAATCAGCCCATCCCAGAGATCATCAGCCGCATCGGCATCGGCCTCGATCCGGTTTCCGATTTGCAGTTGAGCCTCCTTGAATACCGCGTAAAAAAGGTCCTTTTTACCTTTAAAGTGGTGATACAGAGCGCCCCGCGTAACCCGGGCTTCTTTTACGATGGCTTCCGTGGATGCACCGGCGTAGCCTTTCTGGCTGAATTCCCGCATTGCCACCGTCAGCAGGCGTTTGATGGTGGCCGCCGATTGCGCTTTCTTGCTGAGGCTGGCTTTTTTTTCCAATTTTGCCTCCAATAGAGTTGACATACACACTGTATGTATTAATCTTTGTTTATACAGACAGTATGTATAACACAAAAGTCAATCCGCGATCAAATCCATATAGGAGGAAACCCCATGAAACTCACATCCAGCTATCCGGTGATTTGTACAGATAAGATACAGGAATCACACGATTTTTATAAAGAGAACTTCGATTTCGAGACCACCTTCGAAGCTGATTGGTATGTGAGCCTGCGCTCGCGGCAAAACGCCAATTTCGAGCTGGCGTTGATCGATTACCACCACCCCAGCGTACCGGAAGGCTTCCGAGAACCCACCCGGGGTTTGCTGATCAATTTTGAAGTGGAGAATGTGGATGTGGAATATGAGCGCCTGAAAGCCCGGGAACTGCCCATGGCCCTTGATATCCGCTCCGAGGAGTGGGGGCAACGCCATTTCATCACTCGTGATCCCAATGGCATCCTCATTGATGTGATCCAAAACATCGACCCGTCGGACGAATTCACCGGTCAATACACAGAATAAAATCAAGGAGATCGCGCGCGACGGATGACCGGCGCGGACGTGTCACGCCGCTGAGGCCCTCGTCAAGGGCGCAGCTTCCAGGTAACGGTGAAAAAGGGCCACACAATCTGGGCAGAGCTGTGTCCCGCGAACATCGTCTATAATTTGCAACGCTTTAGCCGCACCCACGCCTTTGCGGTATGGGCGGTCGCTGGTGAGGGCGTGATAGCAGTCGGCCACTGCGGTAATGCGCGCCGCTACCGGGATGCTTGCCCCTGCAAGACCATGCGGATAGCCGGCACCGTCGATGCGCTCATGGTGTGAAAGCACGATATCCCGAATGTCGGCCAAACTCTGGATGGATTGGAGTATCTTTGCCCCGATGACCGGGTGCTGTTTGATATAATTGAATTCAGCGTCACTTAGCTTGCCCGGCTTGAGCAGGACTGCATCGGGCACACCGATTTTCCCAATATCGTGCAGCCGGCCACCTATGGTGGCGCGGTCAACTTCGCGCTGACCGGCACCGGTGAGTTCCACCATGCCGGATACGATGCGTCCCACGGCTTCAGAGTGCCCCCGGGTATAGGCATCTCGGGCTTCAAGCGCCGATATCAAACTGGTGATACTCTCCAGCAAGTGGCGTTGTTCGGCATCGAGGCGCTCTTTTTCGCGCAGCAAAAGACGATAGTGGTCCGAAAGGAATCTTTCGACCAGCATGACCAGCTCATCAATGTTAAATGGCTTGGTGATAAACGCGGAGGCCCCGCGCTGCAGCATGCGTTTCATTGTTGCCCGTTCACTGTTGGCGCTCATGACCACCAAGGGAATGTCGTTGAAACGAGAGTCGCTCCGCACGGCATCGCAAAATTCAGCCCCATTCATCACCGGCATATCAATATCACTTATTATGAGATCCGGCTTTAAGGTGGCGAGCTGGACGAGAGCCTCTTGCCCGTTTGAGGCGGTGGCAATTCCAAATCCAACCTCGCTGAGTCCTTTCTTGACCAAACGTTGGATGGTACGGGAATCATCCACGACCATGATCGTGCAATCTCTCTGAAAACTCGATTGGTTGAGTGTTCGTCGAACCACTGTCAACAGCCTACTGCTGGATTCACCTTTGAAAACATACGCGGCGGCGCCGGCCTGAAACCCCCGGTCGATATCCCTGTCCGCGTTAAAAGAGCTGTGCAAGATAATTGGCAGGGCCCGGGTTTGCGGGCTGGATTTAAGTTGGTGGCACATCTCGATTCCGTCGAGAACAGGCATATCGACATCGCTAATCACCAGATCAACCGATGATTCTAATGCCAGATCATACCCTTGCTTACCATCCGGCGCTTCGAGGATATCAGCACCCAGGGGTTCTAATAGTTTGGCAATTCCCCTTCGCATGGCCGAACTGTCTTCAACCACCAGGATCCGGATCGGCCGGTTATCTTTGATGTTATCGTTTAAATGCATAAGTAACTTAAAATAAAAGCATATTCTGGAACATTATGCCCATCGCAAGAATCCTTTCACTGCACAGCATTATTATCGACCTTTCGAACAAAAACTTTAACAATATGAGGGACTAACCGGGATGGCCGGAGGCGGTCTTAAAGCGAGATTCAACCTGATAAAATTGTAATCTGGTGATCTGCAGAACCTGCCGAGATGGCGTTCTGCATGCAAACGAGGGGCGCCCTGCCCCCAAAAGCGGATCGCGTAATTTTTCGTTGTCCTCTTTCGGGCGGAAGAGCAGGTACTCAGACCTGATCGGCAAAATTCAGCCCAAACCATTTGGTGTTTACCAAAAGCGCTGGTGCCTGATCCTTGGCCTCTTCTTTGGGCACGTGCTTGAATGCCATCAAGCATTCATCCGGGCTAATCCGTCGATCCGCTGAGTCCGGCAAGCTAAAACAGGGCCAGAGCTTTATCGCTTAACGTTTTGGCAAACTGAATGTGCATTTCACAACCGCCAAAGGCCATAAAGTTGATGGCCACGACCCGTGCTGTCATCTTCACGGGTTTTTCTACACCGCCGACCTGGAGTTTGAAACTGAGTTTTAAAACTTCCCCCAGAAGCGCTTCCGCCTCAACCTGCTTGTTGAGTTTCAACTCCAGGCAGGCGCCGCTCGGCGACACTTCGGTGAAGCGCACACTCCGGGACCAATCGTCGGCAGACTTGTCAGTATCGATCACTTCAACAGTGGCCACCACCTTGGAGGACCGGCTGTCGCCCCCTCGTCTTTCAATATTTTGCTGCACGATGAGATCGCTGGTCTTGGCCCGGGTGTTGCTAAACGATTGCAGCGTATGCTCCAGCTTCGGCTGCTCCTCAATCCAACTAAAACGGCAGGACTTTTCCAGATATTTCAGCCGGCAATCCGTAGTAGCGACGGCCGTATAGGTACACACGGAAAAAGCGAAAAAATGGTCAGCACCGAAAATATCGCCGGCCCGCACTTCCTGCACAGTGATATCCTCTTCACCTTCCGGGTCCGCACACACCATCTTCAGTTCACCTTCTTCAACCAGAAAAAGCCGTCCGTCTAGCTCCCCCTGTTTAAAAACAATTGCATCAGCAGGATAAAAAGCGTCTTTTAAAGCGAAACAGAGGATGGTGGTCTCCTCCTGGTTCAATTCCGCATATATCGCGTCCCAGCGTTCAAGGTGCTGGGGATCGATCGAGCAACTTTTTAAATCCTCAATGGCCTCTCCCGCAGCGATAATCGTGTTCAGCGCCATTGGGGTTTCATCGTACATGCGTGCATGGAGCTCTTCGGCCCTGTCAAAGTCGCCCCGCTGGGCACAGGTCTTTATCATCTCGAGGAACAGGTCGGCAGCACCCTCCTGTTCATCGGCGGCTATCAATTCATCCAACCGTGCTTCCTGCACGGCTAGATCGGCACCGCCACCTGCCGCATTCCCAGGCGTCTGCTCCGTGGTTGCCTCAATCCCTTTCTCTTTTTCGGCTATCGCCTTCCTGGTAATAGACATCGGGGCGCCGCATTGCTTGCAAGCGACATCAATGCCTGCTTCCGGTATTTTGGCTGCATCCACATTAAAGGCAGCCTGACACGCCTGGCATTGAATTTTCATGGCTAATTCTCCTTGCTGTAAATAAAGGGACAAACGTTATCATCACGTGTCCGTTGATTACGCCTCCAATATGGACCCCTGGAGGCCTTGCTGCGCGGTTACTATCTATTAGATCGGCTATCTGGTGCTGAGCGTGAGTAAGAATTTCGACAAGCAATGGAAAAAGGACTTTCCCGGCAACCCTTTTCCGCAGAAAGATCTCTTTATCTACTCGTTATTGCTGAAGAAAGCGCAATTAATGGTATTTGGCGATCGAACAGGTAATGAGCGGCTACTCGCTGTGGGACTTAATTATCCCAGGGGACACCCTTTTGATGGCTTACATGAAATATATCATGGCCCATCCCTCGGTAAAACGATAGAGACACAGCACCGCAAACACCATCGGGAGCAAAACAGCCACCATTGAGGTTACAATGCCGCAGAGCGCTGCCCGTTACCCCAAAAAGAAATATAGGCCCTGCAGCCTTGAATCGTTTGGTGAATCAAATCCATTTTTCATCTTTGCGTCTAAAGCCATCGATCATGACGCCAGTAGCCCTTTCAACAGGTAGGCAACGGCCAGGCGAAAACTGTCGGCAAAATCAAGCTGGAAATGCTGGAACTCGGGCATTTCCAGCACCTGCTGCTGGGTCGCGGATAGATCGGTCATGGTATAGAGCCCGATGGAAACCGCCAACTGCTGCTGTAAAAATGTCAGGGCCTGCGCTCCGGACAGGTCCGGGAAAAGCCGACCTAAGAGGTCAGACAACTGGCCGAACTCAGCGTTGGCCATCTGTTTAAACCCGATCAGGCTTTCCCGGGTCGCCTTCTTCTCCAGGTGGGCATACAGCACGGAGATAAGTCGCAAAAGCCGCTCGTGCCGTACGAGCACCTTTACCCAGATATCGGCAAAGATTTCCACCGTACAGGAAGAGATCCCAGCATATTGTTCAACCAGATCGCGACGCCAGAGAAGGACATCGTGTTTTAGAAACTCGAAGAAGATCTCTTCTTTGGAGCGAAAGTACTTGTAAAGGTTCGACCGGGTAAAATTCGCTTCCCGGGCAATGGCCGCCAGGGTAATCTTCTCGAAACTCGACGCGGCATACAACCGCGCCGTGGCCTCTAATATCGCGTCAACCCGCTGCTCTTTCTGTTCGTCCGTCCGCGCTCTTTGCCAGGTCATATTACTGTTTTCCTATTATCGCTCTCATTGAAGTTGACCTTTTTGGGCAATTATTTCCTGTCGGCGAAGGGTGCTTTTCCCCTCCTCCTTGACGGGGTGTATAGACTGGGGACATGGGTAACAGTTGTTCGGAGACATAGGTAACACTAAACTTAGGCATATCGTTTATCTAAAGGAGAACGCATATGCCATGGAAAGAGCTTACCGCT
>Ga0126335_1000086_pt1 | contig 40546 bp, 31 predicted proteins | sample OlaspJWI45metaG_FD_108409 | JGI IMG/M metagenome (GOLD analysis project Ga0126335, IMG submission 108409) | Marine gutless worms symbiont microbial communities from Oahu, Hawaii - Olavius sp. 1 OAHU.JWI-45 metaG | ecosystem: Host-associated > Annelida > Digestive system > Unclassified | place... | reverse complement strand
GCTTCCACAACCCTGGCCCAGAACTGGCTACTGATCGGATCTCGAACAAGTCGACTATTGAAAATGATTTTGACCTGAGCTCCAAATTTTTCGCCAGAGCGCCAGGGCGGGCTCCGCACTCCGAACTCCGAACTTTTTCCATAAGTGGCAACAGCTATCGTTGCAGGGGGGAATTTTTTAGGTGTAGCGTCAGACAGCCAACGCTCTGAGGAGGTCAATACTTTGACGGTGGGGTATGGATAACGGGACGGGATTTACTTAATAGCCGGAAAGTCATTCCCATTTTCCCGGCGTCCGTCATCGGCTCAGGACTCATATGGGTTGGAAAGGCATGCGCACGATGAAGGTGGTTCCCTCACCGGCTGTTGACTTAAAATCGATGGTGCCCCCGTTTTCTTCGATCAGTTTTTTGGTGACCAATAATCCCAGTCCCGTGCCCTGGGGACCTTTGGTGCTGAAAAAAGAGGCAAACAGCTTTTGTTGGACCGCCGCATCCATGCCGGAACCGTTGTCACTGACCTCGAAACGGATAAATCGGCCGGCTTCGATGGCGTTGGTCAATTTTACGCAATGGGTTTTGCCGGCACTGTCGTCAAATCTGCAGGCATCGATGGCATTGGATACCAGGTTCAGCAGACTGCGGTGGAGGGTCCGTGGATCCATAACCAGCTCACCGATGTCGGGTGAAAAATCTTTGCTGATGGCGACCGTATTCTCGGCGGCGACTGCCTGCATCAGTTCGCAGACATCTTCGGCGATTTCGTTCGGAAAACAGGCCTGCTGTTCCGGTTCCCGCTCCTTGGAATAGGAGAGCAGGTCCTGTACCAGATCCGATGTACGGCCGATATTTCTCTGCACCATGTCCCAGCCGCTTTTGAGCTTGTCGGTATTTTCTTTGTTGATGCCGATATTGACCAGGTAACTGCCGCCCTTGAGGCCATGTAAAATATTTTTGATACAGTGGGCCATGCCGGCCACCGTTTGCCCGATGGCCGCCAATCGCTCGGCGCTGACCAGTTCCTTTTCCAGGCGCTTGATCTCTCTGAGATCATGGAAAAAGGCCACACTGCCGATCATCTGGTTTTTTTCATGCAACAGGGTTCCCGAGAACATGACCGGAATATTTTCGGTATCTTTGGATGCAATCACGGTCTCTTGCCAGGGCAGGTTCCCTTCGGCGCCGGTGGCGGCCAGCAGCGCATCAAAGTTTTCAGTTATCGCGGACGGAAAAATATCGCGGGCATTCCGTTTTCCAATCACCTCGGCCGCACTGTAGCCGAAGATCACTTCGGCGGCCGGATTAAAGGTGATGATTTTCCATTCGTTGTCGGTGGCAATGATGCCGTCATGGGAGCTGCCAATCAGCCTGGCCTGGAAATCGGCTTTGCGCCGCACATCTTCCTGCAGGATGGAATTTTCGATGGCGACCCCGATGCGGTTTCCAATCAACTCCAGGGCGCGGACATCATCCGCGTCAAAGTGCCCCCTGTTGCGACTGGCAACGCGAATAACACCGAACGTGCGCTTTTCCTTGTCGGCTATGGGAATGTATACCAGCGCGTTCAGTCCCTCCTGTTTCAACAGCCGCATCTCGTCCGCATCAGAATCCGGCAGCTCCGCCATTACGGCAATTTTACCGCTCAATGCCACCCGTGCGACCTGACTGTTTGCATCGGCCACGCGGTTTTCATAGCAAAACCGCTCGGAATGGCCATAGTTATAGATCAGATGAAATCTTTCATCGGCTTGCAGGATAAAAATACAGATCCCGTCTGCCAGAAAGATATTGCCGGCCTCTTCAATGGCGGCCTTGATCCGGCCTTCCAGGTTCAACGAACCGCTCAGCGTGGCGTAGATCGAACAGAAGGTGGCCAGCTCTTTGGTATGCTGCTCACGTTCTTTTTCCGCTTTTCTGTCTTCGGTTTTGTCCCAGATGGTTTCGATCGCACCTACCCGTTCGCCGTCGGGCGTTTTTATGGGTGCCGCCGTAAACCAGCACCATTTGCCGGCCTCGCCCAGATTGGGAAAAAACACCTCGGCTTCGTAGGCGCCGTCGATAAGGGCCGATGGTCGCCATTTTGCACCGTAGAGTTTGGCGATCTCCAGTTCGTCCACCTCATCCAGGATCACATCCGCCATGGAAGGGCGCTCATGCTGGTAGAACGGTTCCCACTGACGGTTGGTTCCGACGATTTGCTGCGCGGAAAAGCCGGTCAGTCTTTCCAGGGCCTTGTTCCAGTGGGTAACCCGATGGTCCTGATCGATGACAAAGGTGGGAATCGTACTGCCCTGGATAATCTGGGTCATGACCTGCTGGTTGGCCGTCAGCTCATTGACCTTCAGGGCCAGTTCTTTGTTCTGGCGTTCCCGTTCCGACTCGGCCAGCTTTTCTGTGGTTTTGTCCCACAGCGTCTCGATTGCGCCGGCAATGCTGCCATCCGGGGCCTTGATGGGTACGGCCGTGAAATAAAGCCATTTACCGTTTTGGCCCAGCTGTGAAAAAAACTCTTCGGCCTCAAAACCACCCTCGATCAATCCTGAATTTTCCCATTTGGAACCATAGTAGAGCCACAGATCCTCTTCTTTAATGCCATCTAAAATCAGATCGGCCATGGTCGGCCGCTTTTCGGACCGAAACGGTTTCCAATGATGGTCGGTTCCGATCAGTTTCGCCGCCGAATAGCCGGTGAGCACCTCACAGGCCCTGTTCCAGTGTGTGACCCGATGTTTATTGTCGATCACAAAGGTAGGGATGGTGCTGCCCTGGACAATCTGCGATAACGCCCATTCATTGGACACCAGGTTCTCCCGGATTGCATTGAAATGGGCGTTTTTTTCCCGGTTGCTTTTCTGCACGAATTCGTAAAACTGCTCAAAGAGCGTCTCAATTTTTTGTGTTTCGCCGGTCTCCTGCCGTATTTTTATCAGGATATCCGCTTTGCATGCCTTGATCTGCAGATAGTCCAGGATTTCGCGCGCGCCGTATGAATCCACATATAATATCCAGGGTGGTTTTTCCGCTTTGACTGTTTTTGCAAGGGCACCATTGCCGGTCAGATCGATGATGAGATCAAGGTCTTTTATGGCAAATAGATCCTGGTATGCGGTGGTTGTGAATATTCCCAGTTCCTTTGCAAGCTGGATCCCGGCAGCCTGTGCCTGGGGGTCTGCCACACCGAGTACATCCGGTGTCTTTTGGTCGGCGCGGGTGCGGGCGATGGCCTGCAAAAACGCAGCGCATCGCTCCCCACCGCCCAATAGAGCGATCTTCGAATCATCAATATTTGTTATCATCTGCCTGTCCTCACCCAAGCTGTTTGGTTCCGGGTTCCGGGTTCAGCGTTCAAAGGTTATAAATTGTTTATACAGATTGTCGCAAACAGAGCAACCATTGTTTCTGCGACTGCAGAATCCGGTTGACCGCCGCAGACACATTCATTAATACTGTGGTAGGTTGGCGGTAATACACCCTATTTGCTCGTAATCAGGCAGCCAATGAGTCACAACCGAAACATTGCAGACAGTGGCAATCAAAGGCCGGACAACCATGCGGCTTCGCCGGACCGGAGCAACGCCACGGGCGCAGGCGAAATATCCATCGACCGCAAGCGCTACCGCAGGGTGAGGTGGTTTTTCACCAAAATCTTTTTCCAAATGATTTGGTGGGATGCTGTTTTCAACCGGTCTTTATTGAGGTGGTTGCGCCCGGCCCCGCTGCCGCGCTGGCAATCGGTTGCTCGCCAGTACCGTACCCTGGCAACCGAAATGGGTGGTATTCTTATCAAGCTGGGGCAGTTTCTCAGTACCCGGGTGGATATTCTCCCGCCCGAAATTACCGGTGAGCTGGCCGGTCTGCAGGATGAAGTCCCCCCGGATTCCTTCGAAGACATCGTTAAAGTGGTCGAAGCCGATTTTAATCGTCCGCTGAACGAAATTTTTGCTCAATTTTCCCGGACACCGGTGGGCTCGGCATCTCTGGCACAGGCCCACCCTGCAGTGCTTTCAACCGGTGAAGCGGTTTGTGTCAAAGTTCTCCGACCGAAAATTCACATGCTGGTGGAAACCGATCTCAAAGCCATGCGCCTGGTGAATGCCTGGCTCAAACGATTTAAAAATATCCGCAATCGCATGGACCTAGACGTTCTTTTGAACGAATTCGCCGAAACGACCTGGGATGAACTCGATATGCTGAAAGAAAAGGCGAACATTAAACGGTTCGCTGCGGATTTTGCAGAAAACCCGCATGTATATGTGCCCCGGATCTATGCAGAATACTGCAACACGTGCACCCTGACACTGGAAAACGTAAACTACATAAAAATCGGTGATATCGAAGCAATTAAAACCTGTGGAATCCAGACTTCCCTGCTGGCCGATCGCCTCTACGACGTTTATATGCACCAGATATTCGTTTCCAACTTTGTGCACGCGGATCCACATCCGGGAAATCTTTTCATTAAGCCATTGCCGCACCCGGAAGAAATCGAAGAGGGCATAACCGATTTTGCTCCCGGGGATTCCGTGCCTTACAAAAAAGACCGTACGTTTCAAATCGTTTTTATCGATTTCGGAATGATGGCCGAAATTTCCGAAAGGTTGAAAGCCGCCATGCGTATGGGCGCCATTGGACTGGGAACCCGGGACGCGCACAAAATTAACCAGGCTTATGTGGTGGCCGGTTTTTTAATGCCGGGGGCCGAAATGCGGCGACTTGAGGAAGCGCACCAGGTCTGGCTTCAAAAGTTATGGGGGCTGCGCCTGGGCAAACTGCAGGAAGCCTCCATGGTGGAAATTCGCTATTTTCTGCGTGAATACAGAGACCTTATTATGGAAACCCCGTTTCAGATGCAGGCCGATATGCTGTATGCAGGACGGGCAGTCGGCATTCTGGTCGGTCTAACAACCACCATCGATCCTGAATTTGACCCCTGGAGCAAAACCCTGACCTATGCCAGGCGCTTCGCCCGGGAAGAAGTGTCCGACGAATGGCAGGGGCTCTGGGAAGAACTGTTTATGATCGGAAAATACCTCCGGACCATACCTGCTGAACTGGAATCGGTGCTCACCCGGGCCAAGCAGGGCGCCCTGACCATTCAGGTCTCACTATCCCCGCAAACGCGCCGGTCGATTCGGCGCATCGATCTTTCCGTAAAGCGATTCGCCTGGATGGTGATCACCGCCGCCCTGCTGATTTCGGGCGTCAACCTTCACATTGCCGGAAGAGACTACCCGCTTGGAATTGCTTTGATTGTTATTTCTGCACTAACATTGTTATGGGGCATGCGCAGGGGATGAATAGTGAAAAATGCGAACGCTGGGCTCTGGTGTCGTGTCCCGGAAGTATTCGCTAAAACATTATCCGCCATCCACCGATCAAAATGATGTTTTTTGTCGTAGGGGCGGGGTTTATCCTCATAAGCGATAGGTTGAATTAGTCATATTCACCGGAACCATTTATGCCGTTCAGGTTTGGCAAAGATGAACATCGAACATCCAACGTTGAACATCGAATGCAGATTGTTTCTTTGATCTTTTTCCATTCAAAATTCGATGTTGGACGTTCGATGTTCGATGTTCATTTTTTTGAAGTAAACAGCCCTTCGCTTCCGATCACAGAAAATAACTTAGCTCTTATGGGGATAAACCCCGCCCCTATGAGCATGTTGTGTCCGCATTGATTCGTTGGGTCGCATAATACCTGAATTTTGTAAAAGCCGGCTCATTTCTATAAGGTTCAAAACCACATGCGGTGACTCCAGATTTCCTTTTCCAGACTCGTTTTATCCTCTTGAAGCAGCATGAGCATGGATGCATTTTGGATGGCCAGGCCGCCCTGGTGGGCAAGCGCGTTGACCAGCATAATCGTATCTTCAGGAAAATCGCGCTTGACGTCACTGTACAATCTCAACACCCCGATAATATCGTCCTTTGACCGAATGGGTACACAGAGCATGGCGACGATACCTTCCTTTAGGGTTTCTTTTCGGTATTGAATTTCTTTGCTCGTTGCCACATCCTCAATCACCTGGGTTTCTCCTTTGAGCGCATGGGACAGGCATTTGGCCGCCGATACGGGTCCCTTGTTCAGAAAGCTTTCGGTAAGGCCATGGCTGGCCACCAGATTAAAGGTTTCATTTTCTTTATTCAGGAGACGAATGGCCACTCCCTTCATGCCAAGAGTCTCGCTGAGACCGGCTGTCAGTTTGTGGAGTATTTCCTTTATATCCAGACTCGAATTGATGCTGGCCGCCATGTCGAGAAACAGTTCCGAGTTATCCCGCATTCGTTCAAAAAGGCGCACATTTTCAATGGCCATGCCCGCCTGTTCGCCCATTGCCGCCATAAATTCAATTTCCTGTTCGCTAAAATCCTTGATATCAGCCATGTAAAGCGAAAGTATTCCGATGGTCTTTTTTTTAACGATGACCGCCACAGACAGGATGGTCGCAATTCCTTCGGCCTTTTTGGCCGCGTGGTGTTCCAGGCGGGGATCTGTGGTGGCATCGCGAAAGTGAAGATAGCCTTTTGTCTGGATTGCAGCCACGATCTTTTTGGCTTTCAGCGGATTGGCGTGCAAGTATTTGTCGGACAATCCCTTCTGGGCCACCGGCACAAATATATCCTTGCCCTCATCGGCCAGAAAAAGACAGGCGGCCTTGGCGCCCATGGTTTCAATGGCACTGACAACGATCAGATCTATCAGTTCTTTACTGTCAACGGTCGTACCAAACGCCTGGCTGATCTTGCAAAATGTTTTAAAATAATCGTTTTTCTTTGTCATGACTTATCTCCTTCATTCCCTCGATACCACAGCGTTTTTGACGATGGCTTAAGTTTTTTGATCGATTCAGGTTATTGGGGTTGCGGCGCTGATTTTCTTTTGGCCTTTTTTTGGGGCGCAGGTTTTGGCTTGGACGTTTTTTCTTTAACACGACGCTTGGGTTTTTCATGTTCGCGCTCTTTAAGCCAACTGGCAATTTTGGGCGCGAACTCTTTTTGAAACCGGGAGCTGACGTAAATTCCAATATGACCCGTTTTCAAGCAGATGTCCTGGGTGTCTTTGCTGCCTACCTTGCCGGTCAACAGCTCACAGGCGGCCGGCGGGACCAGATGGTCATATTGACCGTAAAAATTTAAAAGCGGCATGGTGATTTTTTTTAGATCCACCCGGCGGCCGCCCAGTTCCATTTTGCTCTGAATCAGAAGGTTTTTCTGATAACAATCTATGATGAACTGCCGAAAGGTTTCACCGGGAACATCCGGACTGTCGAAAATCCATTTTTCCATGCGGACAAAATTTTCCACAAAATTTTTATTGTCCACGTTTTCCAGGAAACCAACGTACTTGTCGATCATCAACCGGGCCGGGTTTAACAGCAAAAAACCCAGGTTCATGATATCGCCGGGCATATTGCCAAATGTTTTGACCATGCGGTCTGCATCCAGGTTTTTCATCCAGATATGTAAAAGCCCCTGATCGGTATCAAAGTTGGTCGGTGTTACGGTTGTCACCAGGTTTTTAATTTTTTCAGGATGCAGGGCCGAATACATCACCGAAAAGGCGCCACCCATGCAAATGCCCATTAAATTGATTTTGGGCAGGTTATGCTGCCGACGGATGAAATCGACGATGTTGTCCATGTAGACGTTCACATGATCATCGATTGTCAGGAATTTGTCCTTGCGGGTCGGATACCCCCAGTCGATCATATACAGATCGATCCCGTCATTTAGAAAGTTTTGCACGATGCTGCGGCCGGGCTGAAGGTCGAGCATGGTCTCGCGGTTGATCAGGGCATAGACCACCAGCAAGGGGGTTTTCATCAATTTACGCTTCGGTAAAACCGGAATATAATGCTTTAATTTTACCCGATCTTCCTGGTAGACAACTTCATAGGGCGTGGTGGCAATGGCCGTATCGAGGTCACTCAGCAATACATCCGAGGCTTTCTGGACCCGCTCATGCGTTTTTTCGGCATCCTCGGCCAACTTGGACAGGATTAAATCCACAGGGATTTTTGCTTCAGCCATAATGTCCTCCTATTTGAGTTTACTGCTCCTGATGTCATTGGCGACCGGTTTACAGTTCGTGCATTTTTTCGTGTTCGCGCAACCGCTTTTTTAACAGGTAAATTTCCCGGTATAATTCGTCCATGTCTTTATCGGTTGGTACCGGCAAAGTCTGGAGGAAATCCTGCAAAAGCGCATTTTTAGATCCGATAAAATTCTCAAAGGCGCTGAGCGTATCTTCCATTTTGCGGGTATATTCGGATGACTTTAAAAGGGTCATGTAGTGGCCTTCCAGGATTTTAATCCAATTCTGATAATGCACTTTAGGATTTTCCGGCATCTGGCCCGCTTCGGCCATTTCGGCCATCTGTTCCTGCAGGACCTGCAAGGATTTTTCCACGGGCAGGTACAATAGTTGAAGAAATTCAGTTATGGCGGCCTGGAACAGGTTAAAATCGTCCAGGGCCTTGTTGGTTCTTTCCTGGTATTGACGGGTCAGACCCAGCTGGGGCATGTACAGCAGACGGCGGAATTCCTTTTCGTAAAGTTCACTCCAGACAGTCACAGCCTCCTTATCCAGATTATCGAACGTGTATGCTTCCTTGGGCTGGCCAATTCTCAACAGCCGTTCGTACGACTGCTGCTGCATTTTCCAATAACTGTTCCAGCCTGTCTGGGTCATCTTTAAAAAGATTTCCGGCAGCGCCTGAATCCCTTTAAAAATGGATTCACCGGCCTGCGGTTGACTCATGGCAGACGACATTGCCTGCCAGGATTTCAAAGCCGAAGCAAAATTTTTTTTAACCCGACTCTCCTCTTCATTCAGCGAGGTTTCTTTATTTTCTGTAGCCACGGACCACATCTCCATCACCGGCCCCCAGAAATCCGTAGCCGTTTTCAACCAGGCCTCCAGCATCACCTGGGGACCCAAAGATTCATTTGCCTTTTCATTCATGGTTCACCTCTCTTGAAGCAGTCATCCGCGGGTAAATATTGTAAATGAATTATCCTTTCGACCCCAACCGCAGACCACCGTGAATGAAAAAAACGTCACCGGCCAGGGCTTCATTGCGATACAGATCGCCCACCAGGGCGGCCACTTCCTCCGGCTCGATCAACCGGCCAATGGGGACCTGACCGATAATAGTGTCTAGAGCCTTCTGGTTCATTCCCTTAACCATCGCCGTGCCTACGTAACCCGGCGCCACCGCCACACAGCGGATTTTATCGGCCAGCCCGCGGCGAAAAAACTCGGCTGTGATCACCTTGGGCATCACCGACATGGCGGCCTTGGTCGAAGAGTAGTTGATCTGACCGGCCGTACCCAGCGAGCCGGTGGAGGATACCAGGCAGATCAGCCCTTTGCAGTTGTGGTTGATCATGCGCTCGGCACACTCGCGCACCGTCAAGAACACACCGGTCAGGTTGATGTCGATCACGGCCTTAAAATCGGCCAGCAGCATTTTCCGGGTGACCTTGCCGGTTTCCCGGTCCGGGGACACCATCAAGCCGTCCTTGATGATTCCGGCAAAGGGGGCCACCAGGTTGATCTGACCAAATTTCTCGATGGCCGTGTCCGCCAGACGGGCGCAGTCCTCTTCCCGGGTCACGTTGCACAGCACCGTGGCCACATCGCCCTTGAGTTCCTCGGCAGCCTGCTCGAGGGCCGACTCGACGACATCGCCGATGACCACCTTGCCGCCTTTATCAAGCCAGTACTTTGCGAGAGACAGGCCGATGCCGCTGGCCCCGCCGGTAATCACCGCCACCGAATCTTTGATTGCAAGCATGTTATTTCTCCTGTTTTAGTTGGTGTTCAAAAACCGCTTCCATAATTTTCTCCGAATACAAACTTCCCTTACAGCCATTATCTGGATCAACCATATTAATCTTTACCTCTCTAATATCTTTGCGGCATCTTAGTACACATATTCGTAAATATGGTGACGTAATTATTGACCACAGAGGATACCAATAGCACCGAGAAAAGATTAAATTCTATTCCTCTGTGAACTCTGTGCTCTTGGTCGAGCCAATATATTCCAAAATACGTCACTGTATTTACGAAACGAAGCCCTAAGGCACAAGATTTAATGAAGCGATCACACGCGTTCCAGCACCGTGGCCATGCCCTGTCCGCCGCCGATGCACAGGCTCGCAAGGCCCAGGGCGTGTTCCCGGCGCAGCATCTCGCCCATCAGGGTCACGATGATGCGCACACCGGTGCAGCCGATCGGATGACCGATGGAAATGCCGCTGCCCAGCGGATTGGTCTTGTCCGGGTCGCATTGCAGCTCGCGCATGCAGGCGATGGCCTGGGCCGCAAAGGCCTCGTTCAGTTCGATGGCGCCAAAATCACCGATGGTCAGCTTGTCGCGGGCAAACAGCTTTCGGACCGCCGGGATGGGTCCCAGGCCCATGTAGGCCGGATCCAGGCCGCCATAGGCGCTGGACCGGATTTTTACCAGCGGTTTTAAATCGAGTTCCCGGGCCCTGGCAGCGGACATCAGCAGCACGGCCGCCGCCGCGTCATTGATCCCTGAAGCGTTGCCGGCCGTCACGGTGCCGTCCTTTTTGAAGGCCGGCCGCAGTTTGGCCATCTTCTCGACGCTGGTGTCCATGGGTCGCTCATCGGTGTCAAAGATCAGCGCATCGCCCTTGCGCTGGGGGATCTGCACCGGCACGATCTCCTCCCTGAACAGCCCCGCGTCGATCGCCTTGCGGGCCCGCTGATGGCTCAGTGTCCCGATCTCGTCCTGCTCGGTGCGGGAGATGCCGTACTTGGCGGCGATGTTTTCGGCGGTCACACCCATGTGGTAGCCATAGAAAATCTCGTGCAGTCCGTCAAAAGTCAGCAGGTCCAGCAGCTGGGCATCGCCCATGCGCGCACCCCAGCGGGCTGCGGGCACCGCATAGGGAATCAGGCTCATGTTTTCCATGCCGCCGGCCAGGATGATTTCCGCCTCACCATGGCCGATGGCCTGGGCTGCCAGGGCCACCGCCTTCATGCCCGAGGCACACAGCTTATTGACCGTGTACGCGCCGGTCTCCTTGGCAATCCCGGCCCGGATCATGGCCTGCCGGGCCACGTTCTGGCCCTGGCCCGCAGCCACCACATTGCCCATGATCACCTCATCGATATCAACCGGCTGGAGGCCCTGATCATAGTCGTAAAATCCTTTTTCCAGTTCCACCTGCCCGCTGCCTTTCAGGGCATCCGGCTCAAATTGGGTCAGCGCCTCGCTGGCTGCCGGCCTTACCCCCGCTTTTTTAAGCGTGCCTTTCAATGCCAGCGCCCCTAGCTCGACCACCGGCGTGGTTTTTAAACTCCCGCCAAATGCACCCACCGGTGTTCTCACACCCGATACAATCACTACATCTCGCATGATTCAATCTCCATTTTTTTTAAGCCATTTAATTAAGGATTCGAAGCGTTATTCCAGCAACGGCTTACTATCCCTAAATGGGCCATATTTCAAGGCCTTCAAGTAATTCCGATGTTATCGATAAGTTTGGCAAGTGATGCCTTTTTTGAACCTAATACATTTTTTCCAGCACCGCTACAAGTTCTATTACGGCATTGACCGATTTTTGAAGGGCCTTCTGCTCAGCGTCTGTGAGGGTGATCTGGATAATCTCCTCGATCCCGTTTTGACCTAATTTTACGGGAACGCCGATAAACAAATACCGAAACATTCAGCTCCATGGCAAAAAAGGCTCTGAAGCGGGCCGAATCGAGCACCCCGGCCATGCCCATCACCCTGTTTTTGGGATGCCGGCAGTAATGATGATGACATCCGATCCTGCTGAGGCTTCATACCCATTGGTGCCGGTCAGATGGGCATCATGCTTTTCAATCGGCGCCGCCTCGGTCAAATCGAGGGCCTTGCCCTGGGGGACCCCTTCGACGATGTCGATCAGGACCACATCGGCCAGCTCTTTTTCACACAATCGCTGGGCTGCCGTAGCCCCGACATTACCGGCCCCTACCACGGTCACTTTCTTATCCATAAAACGCTTTTTTCTTGTGTCCCGTTATTGCATTATTTCAAAATGCTATCTTCCATTTGAGGTCATGTCAAAGTGGAGATATTAGCGGTGTGGATTGTGCTTGTCGCCCCGGACGGTGCGCAGCGCTGCGACGGTCTTAACCGATGACCGCCAGAACATCGTTCTTCTGCACTGAATCGCCACTGGAAAAGTTGATCGCCTTGACCGTCCCGCCGCAGGGTGCCGGCAGCGCGTTTTCCATCTTCATGGCTTCCAGAACCACCAGAGTTTCACCTTCGGTCACTTCATCGCCGACTTTTTTCTCGTATTTGACGATCATGCCCGGCATGGGCGCATTCAACGGGGTACCGTCTGCCGCCGCGGATGCAGCCGGGGCCGGTGCGGCGGCCTGTTCCCTGACCGGCGCGGCCGCGGCTGCCGGGGCCGGGGCTGACGGCGCCGGGGCCGGGGCTGACGGCGCCGGGGCCGGGGCTGCCACCGGGGCACCGGCCATGGGCTGGACATAGCTGACCATCGGGGCACCATCGGCCGGATCGACACCGACCTCAAAGTAATCGTCGTCCACGAAAACATTAAACGTGCGCACATTTTCCGTCCTGGCCGGCGCCGCTTTGGCTTTCGGTTCGATCAGCAGGCCTTTTTTGGCCTTCTGAATCATTTCCTGTTCTTTGAGGGCCTCTTCCAGGGACCGGGGCATCACCTCTTTGGGCGGCTCTTCCTTGCCGTATTTCCAGCTTAAAAATTTCCGGCCGGTGACCGGATAAATGGCGTACAGAACCAGGTCGTCCATGTCCACGGCCAGGTCGCCGATTTCGGCTTTGGCTTTTTCCAGCTCCGGCTCCAGCACTTCGGCCGGCCGGCAGGTGATCGGCTCTTCCCCGCGGTCGTAGCCTTTGAGGGCTTTTTTCTGAACCTGGGTATCGATGGGTACCGCGGTCTTGCCGTACAGTCCGTAGCACAGGTCCTTGACCTGGCCGGTGATCATCTTGTAGCGTTCGTTTTCATCATCGAAAAGCACGTTGTTGACGGTCTGAATACCCACGATCTGGCTGGTGGGCGTGACCAGCGGAATCTGTCCCAGTTCCTTGCGAACCCGCGGCAATTCACGGTAAACGTCGTCAATTCGATCCAGCGCGTCCATTTCCCGCAGCTGGTTGACAAGGTTGGACAGCATGCCGCCCGGGGTCTGGTGCAACAGCACGTTGATATCGATGATCGACACCTTGCTGTCGTCCAGCAGGTGTTTGTATTTGGGCAGCACCTGTTTTTCAAGAACTTCGTTGATTTTTGCCAGCAGCTTGATATCAAAACCGGTGTCCCGGTTGGTCCCCAGCAGGGTCATCACCAGCGGCTCGATGGCGGCGTGAGAGGTGCGGTAAGCATAGGGGGTCATGCAGGTATCGATAATGTCCACCCCGGCTTCGATCGCCTTCAGATGCGACATGGGCGACATGCCCGAAGTGAAATGGCTGTGCAGATGGATCGGGACTTTTGAGTTGGCCTTCAGCGCCTTGACGATCGCGTAGGCATCGTAGGGGGCAATCAGCCCGGCCATGTCTTTGATGCAGATGCTGTCGGCCCCCATGGCTTCCAGATCTTTGGCTTTGTTGACGTAGTAATCCAGGTTGTAGACCTCCCCGCCCATGCGCGGTTCGGTCATGGTGTAACAGATGCAGCCCTGAAAATGCATGCCGTGTTTTTTGATGATCGGTACCACGGTCTCAAAATTGCGGTAATCATTGAGGGCATCAAAGGTCCGGAAGATATCCATGCCGTTCTCACAGGCCCGGTCCACGAAGGCTTTGGCCACGTCATCGGCGTAGTTGCGGTAGCCCACCAGGTTCTGGGCGCGCAGCAGCATCGAAAACGGGGTCTTTTTAAAATAGCGCTTCAGGGTCCGGATCCGCTCCCAGGGATCCTCGTTCAAAAACCGGTGCATGGTGTCGAAGGTGGCGCCGCCCCAGGTCTCCACGGCCCAGAAGCCGACCTCGTCCATCATCTCGGCCACCGGGATCATGTCTTCGGTCCGGCCCCGCGTGGCAAACAGCGACTGGTGGCCGTCACGCAGGGTCAGGTCCTCTATTTTAACCGGATTTTCGGCTTTGGACCGGTCCGGAGCGTAATTCATTTCCGACAGTTTGACTTGGCTGTGGTCACTCATTGCATGTGTCTCCTCTGATAAATTTTAATCGCTACCTACATCGGGATATTGCCGTGCTTTTTGGGCGGCCGCAGTTCGCGTTTGGTGCACATGATCTCCAGGGCTTCTATCAGCCGCGGCCGGGTATCCCGGGGCACGATGACCGCATCGATGAAGCCGCGGTTGGCCGCGCGGTACGGGTTTGAAAACAGCGATTCGTACTCCTTGATCTTCTCCTGGCGTTTGGCCTCCGGATTGCCGGCGCCGGTGATCGCCTTGCGGTGAATGATATTGGCCGCACCGGCCGCGCCCATCACCGCCACTTCGGCCGTGGGCCAGGCGATGGCATAGTCGGCCCCCAGATCCTTGGAACACATGGCCAGATAGGAGCCGCCGTAGTCCTTGCGCGTGATCAGCAGCAGCTTGGGAACCGTGGCTTCCGAGTAACACCACAACAGTTTGGCGCCATGCCGAATGATGCCGCCCCACTCCTGCTGGCTGCCGGGCAGATACCCGGGCACGTCGGCAATGGTCAGCATGGGAATGTTGAAGGCATCGCAAAAGCGGATAAAGCGCGTGGCTTTGTCCGAGGCATCGATGTCCAGACAGCCGGCCAGCACGTTGGGCTGGTTGGCGATGATACCGATGGTCCGTCCGTTGAGCCGGGCAAAACAGACCACGATATTGCCGGCAAAATACCGGTGCGGCTCAAAAAACTCGCCGTTATCCACGATGCTGCCGATCACATCCTTTACATCATAGGACTGGTTGGGATTGTCGGGTATGATCGAATCCAGGGCCGGATCTTTGCGCTTTGGATTGTCACCGGTAGTTACAACCGGCGGGTCTTCCATGTTGTTGGCCGGCAGGTAGGACAGCAGCGTCCGGATCTGCCGGATGGCGTCCTGATCATCCTCGCAGGCAAACTGGGCCACACCGCTCTTGGCATTGTGGGTCATGGCCCCGCCCAGGTCTTCAAAGGAGATTTTTTCGCCGGTGACCGCCTTGATCACATCCGGACCGGTGATAAACATGTAGCTGGTATTTTTGACCATAAACACAAAATCGGTCATGGCCGGAGAGTAGACCGCCCCGCCGGCCGTGGGGCCCATGATGGCCGATATCTGCGGGATCACACCGGAGGCCACCGAATTGCGGTAGAAAATCTGGCCGTAACCCGACAGTGCGTCCACACCCTCCTGGATGCGCGCGCCGCCCGAATCGTTGATCCCCACAAAGGGCACCCCGGCCCGGGCGCCCATATCCATCACCTTACAAATCTTTTTGGAGTGCATTTCCCCCAGGCTTCCGGCCCGGGCCGTAAAGTCCTGGGAAAAGGCGAATACCGGTCGACCGTCCACCATTCCATGGCCGGTGATGACGCCGTCGGAAGGAATTTCGACACTTTCCATACCGAAATTCGAGCAGCGGTGCCTGACAAACATATCCAGTTCGCAGAATGTGCCCTGATCAAAAAGCAGATTGAGCCGGTCACGTGCGGTCAGCTTGCCTTTTTCCTTCTGCTTGGCAACGGCCTGGTCTCCGCCCATTTGCAGGATCTTTTTTTCCCGCGCTTTCAGGTCCTTGATCTTGTCTTCCACAACGCCCATTCTAGTTTTCCTTTCATCTGCCGGGAAACGGCAGTATAAGGGTCCGGTATGGCAGACCGTATCAATTCACGCTGATCGGCATAAACGGTATGCTCAAGCGTCAGCCATGTTAATCAAGAGTCGCCTTCTGGACAGCACCGGTTTTTTTCTGACAAAACGGTGCGCTCGCGTTGAAAAAAAGCGATGGTTATCCAGAGGCGTAAATCTCGTATTCGGTCGGCAGACCGAGCAATGCATCGATCTGGGCCTGCACGCCAGCCCTTTCGGCGTTGGACGACCACTTTCGCCAATCGTCCATTGACTTCCAGGTACTGATGACCAGCGTCTCGCCGGGACGATCGATTCTTCTCAGCGTTTCTCCGGTAATGTATCCGGGTTGGCTCATGGCCAGGTTGCGCATTTGCATGAGCAACGGCATTAATTGATCCGACTTGGTTTCAGGCACCTGCCGCTTGATGATAATTTTGACGACCATTGGCTTTCCTTTCTCTTAGAAGGTAATAGAAGATGCTAATGCGGTTAGAAAGATTGCATGGGAAGTATGACCTTCCAGCTGGTAACCAGCATGCCATCGCAATGCACGCCATTGGACAAACCATTGCTAGGCATGAATTGTGCCAGTCTATCCAAAACTTTAAATCTCATAATTTCAGATACATAAATATGGTTTAGCAACCCAAAGAAAGCCCGATTACTGTTATGGCATCGTCGCATCATGCCCGGTGCCTCCCGGAAACGGTTTAGAGCGGCAGCAACCTTTATTTAGACCCGCGTAAATTGCTCGACAGACGGCAGGCCATATGGTGATTTTCGAAGGAAGGTTGGTCTCAAATCAAAGCATCAGAAACGAATTCAATCAGTGGGCAGGCGTGACCGGGTCCATTCGGCACCGTCGTTTCGACCCTATCAGAACTTTTGAAAAACGCAACACTATCTTATTTTCAAACAGAAACTATTTGAAATCAATCATCCGATCTTCCAGCCGATCGATGACCCGGTCGATTTCTCCCCGGAAGGGCAGAAAAGTATTCCCGGTTGCAACGATGCCTTTGCGGGCCAGGTACTGTTTCAACACCGCCGGTATATTTCCGTAGCGCAGGTAGTGATCATGTGTCTCGATAATGATCTGCTGATATTTGCGGGCCGCTTCGAGGTCATAGTCTCTGTATGACCGATACAGGCCGACACAGGCCTCCGGCAGGATATTGCCAATGCTGGGCACAGCCCCCACGGCACCCAGCTGCAATGCGGACAGCATCTGGCTCTCTTCGCCCTGAAAAACTTTGAAAGCGTCCGACTGGTGGGCCAGGACCTGTTCCAGGTAATTTAGATTGCCCGAGGAATCTTTGATTCCCAGCACGTTGTCTTGATTGGCGATACGGCCGACAAGTTCCGGAATGATGTCTTTTCTTTTCCAGTGTCGCTTCACAATGCCGATATTGTTATACAACAGAATGGGCAAACCGGTGATATGGTCCAATCGTTCCATGTGCTGCGGCAGCTTGCGATTGCTGTGGTAGCACAGGGGGGCGACAACCAGCGCATGCGGCGGATTTGACAGACTGGCCATAACAACCATGTTTCTGACGGTGTCTTCTATGGAATTTCCGGTAACACCCGCAACCACCATGGTGCGATCGCCCACCTCCTGCACGACAGCCTCGATACCGGCCCATTGATCTTCGGCCTCTATGTAAGGAAACTCGCCGGTGGTGCCCATCACAAAAAGCCCGTGAATCCCTGCATCTACAAGATAGCTGGCCAGACTGCGCAGACTGGCCAGATCAATTTTATGTTCCCGTGTCAGGGGTGTTACAATGGGGACGAAAATACCGTGGAGGCGGTCGATAAGGTCGGACATAAGCACTCCTAATCAAAAAGACGAACGTCGAACATCGAACATCGAACGTTCAACGTCGAATGAAAAACTTGATAAATCTAGCAATAATGGCGAACCCAACGAAGATCCCAGAGATTTACATTTTTTACGATACCCTCATCTTTATAATACGGCCATTGCTCCAAGCGCATCTGGAGTCTTATGAGCTGAAAATATACATAACTTTGACAATATTACTTTTGTCATATCATCAACCCTACTCCTTTTTCTTTTCCATTCAAAATTCGATGTTGGACGTTCGATGTTCGATGTTCATTTTTTTTCATTGAATTTTCTTTACGACAACCGGTAGAATAAATAGGTTCCTATGGCAATCAAAGCAAAAATGAAATAACTATCTGAGTGTATCTTTAGCATCCCCGGCCACCCGGGTCGGAATCCCTAAGTTCAGACAGGTGGCGATCAGTTCCTGGAGAATATCGCCGTAGCCGATGGTAATATGATTGGACATATGCGAGGCCATGCACTGGTCGCGGTCGTAACCGGGCATGTGCACGTTGGCAATCGGCCATACTTCGGTCGTGCTTCCCAGGCGGTCGTTGACTTCTTCTTCCGGCAGTTCGATGACTTCGCCGGTGCCGCAATCCATGCCGATCTCCCCGAAGCTTTCATAGAAACGGGCCCAGGTGATCTTCCCGGGTTTGGACACGCCCGAACAGGTACCGCCGCCCAGCGGGAAGTACATGCTGGGTTGGCGATAGACTTTTGTATTCTCCCAGCCGCCAAAATGGGCCGGTGGCGCACCGCCGGATATTTCGAACACCCAGACGAATTGGCCGTTGTATTCTCTGCCCCAGCGGATATCGTGCAGGGTCGTTTCGGGCGGCAGGCCTTTGCGATCGTAGATTTCACCCATCAGCACCTGTGGGATGCCGGAGCCCATATCCCCTTCGTTAAAATGCACGATCGGCTTGCCAGGGCATACCACTTGCCCGGATTCGGGGTCGCGCACCTCAGGTCGATCCGCATTGTTGAGCATCCCCTCGGTCAGGTCTGAAGCCGGCACGCTGCGGACCAGGCCGATCTGATAGGGTATGCCGATGGCAGTCAGACCATAGCGCTGGTAAATTCGGGCGGCCGCCGCGTACATTTTCATCTGTGATAATACCTGGGCGTGCACCAGGTCGTCGAACTGATTCGTGCCCCAGTTGAACCACACACCGCGATCGACCAGCCAGTCCAGGTGCGCCTGGGCCTCGCGGTCATCCACCCGCTGCATTTCGGCCACCAGGTCCGATTGATTCAACAATTCGACCGGCATACCGATGGCCCCCAGTTTGGTCGGATTGATGAGGGCATTGAGCATGCCCATGCAGCCCGGGTCCAGCTGGCCCATGATGCGCTTGTGCTTGATGATATCCCGGGCCAGTTCTTCTCCAAAGCGGGCCGGGGCGGCGGGAATTTTAAGCTGTTCCGCGGCCACCAGGTGAGACAGGTCATATTCGATCCGGCCGGATTCGCACCAGGCTTTCAACCGCTGCATGAATACTGGATCGGCGCTGAAGCTTTCGCTCCACAGCCTGGAATTGTTGACGCAGAGCCGGTCCAGGGTGGCCGTGTGATTGAGCAGGGCCACCAGCCCGGGCCAGGTACCGTCAAAATTGGCCAGAAGCAGAATCGGGCCTTTGTGGGTTTGCAGCCCGCTGGCAACGTGGTGTGAATAAGCCCAACAGCTCAGTACAATCACCACGTGGGCTTCAGGATCGATTCCGGCAAATACTTCGGCCCCCCGGGATTGCCGCGTCAAAAATCCGTGTTGGCGACCCGGATCATATTCCGGAAGTACTTCGGTCCGGTATCCCAGTGTTTCAAATGATTTTTGGACCGCATCAATGGTCTGCTTCTGCATGGGCCAGCACATCTCGGCCGCCGTATCCCTGAAATCGCCGTTGGAGATGAGATAAACGGTTTTGTCTTTTACTGCCATCTTGGTCACCTCATAAATATAGTTTTAAGTGTTTGACCGTTGGCCCGTGGTCCGTTTGCCCGTATGCCCGTGCTCGTTGGACCGTGGCTCGTTTCCCGTATCTAAATATGAGATCCAGAATGTGCTCTCGGGCTAACGGGCCAACGGACTCACGGGCTAACGCATTCTTACCGCATTCATCTTTTTATGTATCTCCTTCTGAAAATCATACATCTCTTTAAATACGTCATAACGTGCGTCGTGCACCGAAGCGGTCGACGGGTCGGGATCGATCACCCGGTCGGCCCGGCACATGGCCTGCATCCCATCAAAAACGTCGGCAAATTCGCCGGCCGCAACCGCGCCCAGGATGGCGCTGCCCAGCAGCACCGCTTCCGGTTCTTCGGGAATGACCACCTGACAGCCCGTGACGTTGGCGTGTTCCTGAATGAATAGCTCGTTCTTCAAATGCCCGCCGCAAAAGAATATCTTTTCGATGGCATACCCCCGGGCGTTCATTTCCTCCAGGATGTGCCGGGTCCCGTAGGCAATGGCCTGCAGGGTGGCCCCGTACCAGAGGGCCACCTCTTCAGGACTCCGGTTGAGAGTCAAACCGCTGACCATGCCCCGGGCTGCGGCATCTGCCCGGGGTGATCGGTTGCCGTGGAAATCAGGCAGCACATGCCGGGTGTTGAAGATCTCCGGGCCTTCGGCGTCGATTTTCTTTGCAACCATCCGGTTTAGAATCGTATAGACATCGGTCTGCTGTTCGGCGGCCGCCTTCAACAATTGCCCATGGGAGGCGTTGTCTTGGATTACAAGATCGATGAGCGAACCGGTGGCGGACTGGCCGCCTTCATTGAGCCACATGCCGGGCAGCATGGCGCCGTAATAGGGTCCCCAGACACCTTTGATGAACCGGGGTGATCGGGAGACGGCCATGTGGCAGGAAGAGGTTCCCCCGATCAGGGCAATCGCCCGATCAAACGCCGTATCTTTCGATCCGGGTTCGGCCAATGCCGGTCCGAGGGTGCCGATGCCGCCGGCATGGGCATCGATGATCCCGACCCCGACGGCAACACCGGGTACCAGGCCCAGCTCTGCGGCAGCTGCAGCGGTGAGTTCACCGGCCGGCTCACCGATGGGATGCGCCGTAACGGGCACACGCTCGTTATCAAAAAGATCGTCTATGCCGTTCTGAGTGAAAAAATCACGGCGATAGCTTCCCGACCGGCCCTCGTGGCCCAGATACGTCCACTTGCAGACCGTGGTGCACAGACTGCGCCGGTCGCTGCCCGAAGCGCGGTAGACCATGTAGTCGGCCAGATCGAAAAACTTCCGGGCATTCTTCCAGGACTCGGGCAGATGGGTTTTCAGCCACATCAATTTGGGCGGTTCCATTTCAGGGGAAATACTGCCGCCCACGTACTGCAGCACCTCGTGCCCCCCGGCGTTGATCGCCTGTGCCTGGGCAGTCGCGCGATGGTCCATCCAGACGATGACATTCTGATTGCTGTTGCCCGTGGGGGACACACTAACCGGACTGAAGCCGTCACCGAGTGCCACCAGAGAACAGGTTGCGTCGAAAGACAGCCCCTTGACCGCGTTGGGTTCGATCCCCCCGGCCGCCATACAGTCCCGCACGGCCTTGCCGGCAGCCTTCCAGATGTCTTCCGAGGACTGCTCCACATAATCGGGCTGTGGCCGCCAGATCTGAATATCCTGCTTGCCGAGCCCCCTTAATTTGCCGGCCGGATCGAAAGCGCCCACCCGGACGCTGCCCGTGCCAACATCGATGCCCAGATATATCGTTTCCATTTATGCTAGCCCTTTCGCTGGTTGTCGGTGTGGATTCCAATCCCCCGATTCAAGCGCCCGGCAGACAGCCATCAGCCCGTTGATCTTCGAATCAGGTGTGGCATGCTGGATGTCGGCAACCACCACATCGCACGGGGACAGTTGTTCAAATATGCGCTGCATGTCCTTTTCAATAACGCGGGCGGGGTTATCATGCAACGCCACCGCAGAATATAAAACGGCCCGCCGGGTGTGCGGAAATCGTTGTTTGACCCGCGCAAGATCCGATGCCAGGCCCATGTCGAGGTAACCCATTTTAGGCAACCCGCCCAGCACATCAATGTAGGGTGTGATATCCCAGTTGCAGGTGTGAACCCCGAAACGCTCAAAACTGAGGGCAATTTTTTCGTCGTAGGGAAAAACGAACTCGCGGTACATATCCGGAGAAATCATATTCATGACGCAATTGCTGACACTGAGCTGATTGATGTAAAATCCGGAGGATCGCTGCCGTTGCTGCACCATCCCGGCAAACCGAATCATGACATCACATAGGGTCGAAAACAATTGATGAACGAATTCCGGCCGGGCATAAAAATCCAGGAAAAGGTCCTGCCCCCGCAAATGAAAGGCGTTGTTCAATACGCCCTGCCAGTTCAGATACCCATGAATGCGGCCCCATTGGGATCGAATCGTATCCATCTGACCGAAAAGGGCTTCTACGATCGGAGACCGCAGCAACGCGTCGGCGTCACACCGTTCGAGTTCTTCAACCGACAGGCGCACATCGGGCGGTATCATCGGCCAGCGGTCCGGGGCATAGAGCAGCCCAATGCCGTAAAGACGCTGAATGAGATAAATGCCATAAATTCCCGATATGGTCGATAGATCATCGGAGCGGGACAGATCCCAGTGAGAGACGGAAGGAAAAGCCTTTACAAGCTCGGATTTCATTATTTTAAGGCTTTCATAGCGATAGAAGGGATCTGTGTGCCATTGCTCGGAAAAATCGATGCCACAGCGCCTGTGAAACCAGGCCGGCTCGAACCCGAAAGACACCCGCATATCGGTTTCCGACCCATCGGCCGGTTCTCTGCGCGCCGGCCCGGCGATGGGGATGTGGTTTCGCAGTGTTAACAGCGCCATAAAGCCGATATACTCCTTTTTCTATCTTATAATGCGCGAGTTGGGATTATCGCCATATCAAACCATTGTACGATGGCCGTAAAACCCAAATAGCAAAATCCAAATTTCAAACAAATCCTCCAAAGTGTTACCATAAACCATTTCTGATAATTCGTAGGACCGGACACTCTGTTTCTCCAGATCGGAGTCGGATCGTTATTTGCTACTGACAACGGACAACGGACCACTGGCAATGCGCGCCTGCGCGCATCTACATCCCAAAATAGTTCGGAATAAACGTAACCAGCGAGGGGATGTAGGTTATCAGAAACAGCACACCGAAGAGCACAAACAACATCGGCGTAATCGATTGGATCACGGCCTTCAGGGGCGTGCCCGAAATCCCCGACACCACAAACAGCAACATCCCGAACGGCGGTGTCGACAGTCCGATCATCATATTGAGCGTGACCACCACGCCGAAGTGAACCAGGTCGATACCCAGCGCCTCGATCAGCGGCAGGACAATGGGGATGAACACCAGGATGATCGTCATCGTATCGACAAACATCCCCAGTACAATGAATATGGCATTGACCAGCAGCAGCAACAGGTATTTATTGGTGGTTACATTCAGGAGAAATTCGGCCACCGCATTCGGAATCCGCTCGATGGCAACGATATAGGAGAATACATAGGCCGAGCCGACCAGCAGCGATAGAATACCTGTCGTCTTGACGGTCGCGGCCAGTATCCGGAAAAAATCCCGCCATCCCATGGCCCGGTATACAAAAACCGAAATAATGATCGCATACAGGGAAGCCAGCGCGCCGGCTTCGGTCGGTGTCACGATCCCAGAATAAATGCCTCCCAGCAGCACGACCACCGAAAAGAGGGCCGGGGCGGCCTTGACGGTAATCACCATCAGCTGCCGGAAATCGAATTTCTGTCCCCGGGCATAGCCCCTCTTGTTGGCGACATAGCCGATGTAGGCCATGAGTGCCAGCCCCACCAGAATACCGGGCAGCATTCCGCCCAAAAACAGGGCCCCGACCGAAGCCCCGGAAAGCATGGCGTAGAAAATCATCGGAATACTGGGCGGAAAGACCGGCCCGATGGTTGCAGAAGCGGCCGTAATGGCACAGCTGAATCCGTCATCGTAGCCGTGCTGTTTCATCGCCCGTATTTCCATCATGCCCAGCCCGGAAGCATCGGCCAGGGCGGACCCGGTCATACCGGAAAAGATGATGGAGGCCACCACATTGACGTGTCCCAGGCCGCCCCGGCGCCTGCCCACGAGCGCCGTGGCAAATGAGAAGATCATGTCCGTCACTTTTCCCGTATTCATGATCTCGGCCATGAATACGAAGAGCGGCACCGCTATGAGCACGAAACTCGAGTTCAAACTCGTCAGAAACTGGGTGGCGACCATGCTGATATCGGCGATGGGACCTTTGGCCAGGGAAAAGTAAAAGATGGAAGACATGAACATGCCGGCCGCGATCGGTATCCGGATGATAAATACCAGGATAAACGAGACAACAAAGACGACCAGGGCAATGTTCACGTCAGGCGTCTCCCCTGAATAGCTTTTTCAGATCGACCCACAGGTCACGACCGATCCGCCCCAGCATGAAAACCAGGAACACGATGAAGGGCGAAAAAGCGAAGTCCATGGGAATCCTTAACACGTTGGATTTTTTGAATCCCATGAACACGACATAATCATAGCTGGGATACAGGGCAATGCAAAACGATGTGAACAACATCAGGTTGCCGATCAACCGCATGGCCAGCTTTGCCCTGGAATTTACGCTGTCATAAACCATGCTGAAGACGACATGGTCGTCATTTCGCTTGGCCAGCAGGCCGCCGAGCAAAGCTGTCCAGACGAAGCACAACAGGGTCAGTTCCAATGGCCAGGTCAGCGGAACGAGAAAATAGCGGCGGAATATCTGGACAATAAACGTAATGAACAGTAAGGCAAAGACCGCCATGGGCACATACATTTCCACCACATCGAGGCCCAATGCCCAGATTCTTCTCAGCATGTTCCGCCCCTTCATCCGGATCGCCATTCACCTGACCGCTGGTTTTTGGTGCCGATTATTCATGCAGCGGCTAATCGCTGTGAAACACCCCGGCCCCTGGATTATTTAATGGCCTGAATCTTCTCGTACAGGTCCCAGTCCCAGTCTTTGGAGATTTCCTTGCTCTCTGTCCTGTAAGAATTTTTCGCATATGCCTGAAAGGCATCCCTGTCAGGGTCCTCAATGATGACCATCCCCTGTTTTTTGAAAAATTGCACCAGGTTGGCTTCATTGTCCAGATTCTGCTGATCACAGGCCTTGCGGGCTTCCGCAATGGCTTCCAGGACCCATCCTTTTTGCTTCTCGGACAGGGACTGCCACTTTTTCTCGTTGATGGTCGGCCAGACCGAGTCGGCCAGATGATCGGTAAGAACGATGTATTTGGTGACTTCGAAGAATTTGGCATTTTTGTCCGTGGGCAGCGGGTTGTCCTGTCCTTCGATGACGCCCGTCTTCAATCCCATGTAGACTTCCGAAAACGACATGGGGGTGGGATTGCCGCCCAGGGCCTTGCCGAGCGCGATCCAGGTCGGGCTTCCCGGCGTTCGCAGTTTTACGCCCTTCATGTCCGCCGGCGTGCGCACCGGTCCCACTTTTTCCACCAGATTCAGCTGGCGGGTACCCAGGTAAAACGCGGCCAGGGGACGGGCGCCGGTCGCTTCGGCAACGTCTTCGAAGATCTTTTTGCCGATGTCGCCATTGAGGACCCTGGTCATGTGTTCATAGCCGCTGAAAGTATAAACCGCACCCAGCATGGATAGATAGGGAACAAATTCTGCGTTCCATCCGGCCGACGTGTAGGCCAGGTCGATGGTTCCCCTGCGTACGGCGGCAATTTCGGCCTCCTGTGAAAAAAGTTGGCCGGAGTGATAAACATCGACGTCCATTTCACCATTGGAGACTTGCTTCAGTTTCATTTTGAACATCTGCATCGCCCGGGTATGCGCGTCACCGGGAACACTGACCGAAGAGAATGTGAGGGTCTCGGCAGCGATGCTAAATCCTGCCGAGACGACCATCAATAGTATTGTTGCAATGGCGATAATCCTGGTTTTCATAACGACCTCCTTTTCAATGAGTGAGACGTTTACCCTGACTTGTTTTCAATTTCTGATGACCATGTTCGGAGGGATGATTTTATGCTGAACGACCTGTTTGCCGTCCAGGGCGTTGTAAATCATCCCAAACGCTGCCCGGGCGATTTCGCTTGTATTCTGGCGAACCGAGGGTATGCGCACCGACAGGTAGTTCAAAAACGGATGGTCATCGTAGGTCCCGATGTGCAGTCCATCGGGGATGCGGCCTGCCGTCTCCCTTACAAATTGCAGGGCACCTTCCAGAATGGTAAGGGAAGCCGCAAAAAAGGCCTCCGGCAGCCCGTTGCGGTGTTGACACATGCTTGCGGACATTTCATAGCCGGACGTAATCGTATAATCTTTTTGAAAAACGAGATCGGCCCGGTAGGGAATACCGTTGTCTGCCAATGCCTGGCGGTATCCTCTGAGCCTGTTCTTGCTGGTGGATATGTTTCTCAGGCCGCCCAGATAATAAATCTGTCCTTTGCGCTGCGAACACATGTAATTTATCAGATCATAGGCGCCTTGATAATTGTCGCTGGCCACCCACGAAACGTTGTCACTCTCTATCCGGCGGTCAATGTAAACCACCGGAATATTCAGGTTCAATACGTCCTTGGTGATCAGGTCTTTTTTCATCACACTGGCCACGATTAACCCGTCCACCCTGCGGCTGTGCAGGTTCCTGATCACTTTGTACTCCGTGTCTTCGTCGTCGTCCGAACAGGCAATCAGAACCTGATGGTCATAGTGCCGGGCGTGCAGTTCGATCTCATGGGAAATCTGAGAGAAAAACCAGTTTGTCAGGTCCGGAACGACCAGGCCGATCGTCTCGGTCTTCTGCAGCCTGAAACCGCGCGCCACCTGGTTGGGTGTAAAATTTTTCTTTTTTACGATATCGAGTATCTTTTGCTGGGTTTTCTTGCTGATGCGATATCGGGATCCGCGTCCATTGATAACCAGACTGACGGTTGTTTTCGAAACGCCCGCCAGATCGGCGATTTCTTCGATTGTTTTGTTCATGGTTATAGCGGCGCTGGATCTGAAATTCAGGGCAGGTGCAATGTTCAAGCTAAAACGTTTTAGCCTACTCAAACGAATTAGCAAACGGTCCCGAAACCTGTCAAGAAAAAATACGTGGCACAGGGGGATTTTTTATTGTCGCATTATTGAGGCCATCCGGAACGATTCTGTGACAACCGCCTTAAGCCCGTAGCATCAGGGCTCACTCGGTTGCAAACGGCACACTGAGATGCCCCCGGGTCACCCACTCCCGGTCAAAAATCGCATGTTGAATAATGTAGCGGTTTTCCGTGAAACTGACGTGGATATTGTCGGCTTTATCGACCAGCAGGCAGGGATAGGCGTATTCGCCATCCCCCTGAACGATGTCTTGCATGGCAACCCAGGTCTGCATATTGTCTTTCGAAAGGGCGATGGTCAGCCGGTGCCGATCAGAGGCGGAGGGATTGTATGCCAGGATAATTTCGCCCGATTTCAGTCGGCCCAAATCCAGAGCACTGTTCGGATTCGGTAGACGGGTCGGTACACAGATCGACCAGCTCAAACCGTCATTGTAGGAAATACTTTTCCAGATACGGCCCTGGTTGGTGCGGGACAGCATTGCATAGGTGGAAGACGCCAGGCGAATCAGCGTTGGCTGGATGGCTTTGCCGCGGGCCATGGTTTCGGCAATAAGCCGGGATGCCAGGGGGCGGGACAGGTCGTCGATGATCATCACATAGGGGCAAAAATCACCTTCATGGTATACGGGGAAGAGTATCTGCCCGCGGTCGGTGGTAACCGGCCGGGTTTTGGCCATAAAGCCGACCTTGGGCAAAAACAGCGTCGGCGCCGACCAGGTCCGGGCATCATCTCGGGAGCTGGCATAAAATAACATGCTGGCGGTCCAGGACTCTGAAAGCAGAACTGAAAATACAATATGAATCTCACTGTCATCCATCATCCATAAAACCGGATTGCCGACCGGCATTCCGTGAAAATTGAAAAGGACTTGGGCCGTTCCCCAGCTTTCGGACCCATTCGGTTTCCTGGCAATCTTGATAACCGTCTCAGATGAGGTTTCGTAGGGACACTCATACCACACGCACACCAGGTCTCCGCTTGCGGTTTCCACCATCGAAGAGCAATGCGTGATCGCCGGCTCATCGGTTACTTTTCTGATGGTTTCGATTGTAAACGCCATTTCGTTACCATTCCCCTTTTTTGCCATATTTTTCCCGGGCGGCCCGGCCGAATTGATCCTCGGCGGCATCGATATCCGCCAGTATCTTTTCGGCCGATTTCCCCTGCGCATTTCTGGCCGCACCGATAACCGTGTTCAGTTCATTGGCATCCATGAACCGAATCGCCTCCAGGAGATCTTTTTCATCTTCTGCCGGGATAATCATGAATCCGTGCCGGTCGGCGTGGACGAGCTGACCCGGCTTCACATTGCGTCCGAATACCTGGACTTCGCAACCCCATCTGACCGGCCATGCAAACGCATGCCCGACACACAGACGCCGTGCAATGGCTTTGAAGCCGGCAGCGGTCATTTCATCCAGATCCCGGACAGCGCCGTCGGTGATGGTTCCCACGCAACCCAGCGCCCGATGGACATTGCTGTTGACTTCGCCCCAGAAAGATCCCACCGTATCGGGCCTGTCCAGATCCTGGACAATGGCAATTTTCGGTCCGGGCTGCCCGGCCACGTATCTTCGGTAGTCGCGCCAGGCCATGACGCCGCTTTTTTTGTGCCGGGCATTTGACGGCTCGATGACCAGCGTGACCGCATAGCCGGCCATTGGGCCCATTTGGGGCATAAAATCACGGGTCTCCTCCGGATTAAATCCCGAAACCGATGCATCCTGCCCGGTAATCTGTTCCCATCCGTTGTAAACCGATGGTGTATTCCAGCGTTTGAGCTGCAGTATCTGCCCATGGTTTAATCGCTTTTCGGATCTGTCACTGACTGTCATTGTCTATTCCCACATGCGAAAGGTGCTTGAAATTGATTTAAAGTTCGATTAGGCCTAACATTACAAGCCGAATTGATATTTTGAATTTTCATCCTAACCTTATATGCCAACTGCTGATATTTATCAATAATTCAGAGGATACAGGACAAGCTGACGATCCTCATTCCAGGAGGTGAACAATGCGATCCAACCAGTTCTGGCCCGACAGTTATGTGGAAAAAAAACGGTCTGCCGCACAAGCCGTCGGCATGATCCGCAAGGGACAGCGGATTTTTATCGGTTCGGCCTGCGGTGAACCGCAGGCATTGGTTCAGGCCCTGTCCGAGGCTTCCGCGCGCCTCAGCGGGCTCGAAATCGTGCGGCTGTTGAGCAGCGAAACATCATCGTTGACAGCCATCGCCAACCGGACCCAGGACTTCAGCCTGAATTTGCGAACATTTTACCTGGGAACGGTCAAGATCCAGAGCATCGCGCAAAACAAACGGTTTGTGACCCCGATCAATATGTCCGAAGTCCCCGGCCTTTTTAAAAGACGCAAACTCCCTATCAACGTGGCCCTGATCCAGGTTTCGCCTCCGGATGACTTTGGCTGGATGAGCCTGGGCGTCTCGGTTGATATCACCTTGCAGGCGGCCATGTCGGCCGACTTTGTTATCGCCCAGGTCAATCCCCTGATGCCGCGCGTTCTGGGACAAAGTTTCATCCATGCGAACGACGTCGATATTTTTACGGAGCACGAGGAACCCCTGTTGACCGTTGAGAAAACAACCCAGTCCGAAGCTGCCTTCCAGATCGGGCAACACATTGCGCGACTGATCGAAGATGGCGCCACATTGCAGATCGGCCTGGACGCAGCCTCCCAGGCCACCGTCCAGGCACTGGCAGACAAGAATGATCTGGGTTTTCACTCCCAGTTCATCACCGATGATGTCATGCACCTGTATTCGCAAGGCATCATCAACAACCGTAAAAAAGGCTACAACGACGGCAAGCTGGTGGCCTCGGCCGCCATCGGCTCGCAGAATTTATATGAATTTATAAATGACAACCCCGCCGTCGATTTCCGGCCCTCGGATTACGTGAATAACCCGACCGTGATTGCCCGTCACAACCGCATGGTATCGATGAACGTGGCCAAATGGATCGATCTGACCGGCCAGGTTGCAGCCGAGGCGACCGACGAAACGCTGCTGGCCGGTGTATCCGGGATACCCGATTTTGTCAGAGGGGCCAAATGGGCTGTCGGGGGCAAGTCGATCCTCATGCTTGCCTCGACCACACCCGACGGCCAGTCCAGCAATATTGTACCCCTGCTGAAAGATATAACCGTGGTGGTACCGCGTGCCGACGTCCATTATATTGTCACCGAATACGGTGCCGTCAATCTTTTCGGCAAGAGTCTGCAGGAAAGGGTGATTGCCATGATCAGTGTCGCCCATCCCAAATTCCGGGATGAATTGTTTGATGCCGCCAAAGCAGATGGTTTGATCGGCTCAGAACGCTCCCTGGGCGAAGCCAGGGCGGGCATTTACCCGGTCAGACTGGAAAGAACCCTGAATGTCAAGGGTGTCAAAATTCGCATCCGGCCGGCCAAACCGGTCGATGAACGGCGCATCCAGGAACACCTTTACGGGCTGGACAAAAATGATGTTTACCTGCGCTTTTTCCATGACAAAACCAGCTTTGCCCGCTCGGACATCGAATACATGTCGCAGATCGACTACGTAAAAGATTTGACGATTGTCGGCCTGGTGGGAGAAAGGGGTTTTGACCAGGTCATCGCGGTGGGTGAATATCTTCTGATGCTGGAAAGCAATATGGCCGAGGTGGCTTTTTCAGTCAATAAGGAATACCGCGGTGTCGGCCTGGGTAAAATTCTGCTGAAGATGCTGGCTGAAGCCGCCCGCGAAAATGGAATTGCCGGACTGGTGGCCTACACCTCGACCAGAAATAAAGCCATGGTCAATCTGTTCAAAACCCTGCCCTACAGGGTGAAAACATCATTTGAGGGAGATACCTTTACCCTCAGTTGCCGGTTCGATGAAATCGCTGAAGGAACGTCATAGGGATTTTGGATTTTCTTTGAAAGAGCGTTGGTATCGCGTCAGTAAACCGATATTTAGCGCAAAGTGCAAAGTGCGGAGTGCGGAGTGCGAAATTCGGAGTGCGGAGCCCGCCCTGGTGCTCAAGCAAAAAACGGGGTCGTTATGTCAAGATCATTTTCCCTGCTAAAGTAATTCGAGATCCGATCTGTACCCAGTTCTGGGCCAGGGTTAAGGAATTCTGCCTATTCGAAATTATTATTTACGTCATTCCGGACGAGCCCTCAGGGCGAGATCCGGAATCCACTGGTCGTATTAACTTCATCTGAGCTTTGTTCGCCGGCTGATTTTCCTGGATCCCGGCTCGCGTCACTGGCGCTCCCTGGCCGGGATGACGAATATAAAAACGCCGGAAGTTCAGGTAAAATAATGAAGATTCAAAAGAGTATCAAGCATCAAACATCCAGTATATTCCTTTCTCTAATTTCAAATATTGGATGGAGCGCAGCGACTCCTCAACTCCGCACTCCGAACTCCGAACTCCGCACTTTTAAGGTTGCAACCCCGGCCGGCGTGCCATAGATTGTTTCAGTTAATCAATCATGACATACTATGGAGGAATATTATGTCCGAAGCAATCAAGGCCATTGTCCTGGCATCATTTGTCGGTGATTCACTGGCGCTGGGTCCTCACTGGGATTACAGCACGCGGCATATCTTTGAAACCCATGGCCGGGTGGACCGCCTGCTGGCCCCTTCCATGCAGTTTCATCAGGGAAAAAATGCCGGGGACTTCACCCACTACGGAGATCAGACCCTGGTGCTGTTGGAATCAGTTTCAGCTCAAAACGGCTTTGACCTGAACGATTTTTTTACACGCTGGCAGGCACTTTTCAACGACTACGCCGGGTACGTGGACGGGGCAACCCGGATGACCCGGCAGCGGATCGAATTCGGCGAAGGCCCGGAAACTTCGGGCGCCAACTCCAATGACCTGGCCGGCGCATCTCGCATTGCACCGCTATTTGCGGCCCTGCATGATGAGCCGGACACACTGATTGCCGCGGCCAGGGCCCAGACAGCCATGACACACAATCATCCCGAGGTGCTCAACGCGGCCGAGTTTTTCGCCCGCACCGCCTTGAAAACCATAGCTGGCACGCAACCGGTCCAGGCGATGAAAGCGGCCGTAACCGAAATCGAAAACAATGCCCATATTGCCGGCTGGGTTGAAAAAGGCCTGGCCCTGCATGCGGAAGATCCGGTCAAAGCCACCGGCAATCTGGGGCAAAGCTGCCACGTGGACGAAGCGTTGCCGGCCACGGTCCAGGTTATTGCACACCACTCCAAAGATCTCAGAAGCGGCCTGGTTGACTGCGTCATGGCCGGTGGTGACTCGGCCGCACGGGTCATGCTGGCCGGACTGGTGCTGGCGGCCTTCCCGGAAAACGGCGGCTTGCAGGCGATTCCGGCCGATTGGCTGAACGGGCTGCAAAAAAAAGATGTCATTCTGGGCGCGCTGAACCGTTTTGACTGATTAAATTGTCATGAAGAACCCTTTCGCAAAGCGACTTATGTTTGTCGTTACATGAGAATCAATCTGCAACAGAACGGAACCGGCGTCATCATATGAGGAAACAGAATCAGGGAAAGGGGTATTCATATGCGAACCATCATGCTGTTGTTGTTATTGCCTGCCCTTGCCATGGCCCAATCGGAATACGTCACCGGACAGGCAACCCCTCAAGAAGTTTATGGGAAGGTGGTTGAAGCCGCACAATTCCTTTCCCAAACCGGCGAGCCGGGGTTAAAGGAATTCGAAAAAACCGGAAACCGGTTCGTATGGAAAAACAGCTACGTATGGATAACAAAGTGCGAGGAAAATTATTGCCTCCCGAGCCCCAAAACAAGGCAGTTGGGATTAATTTCGGAAACCCGGTGTCTGGTCACCGGCAAACTGTATATCCTGGAATTGTGTTTTCTGGCGAATCGGAACCCCGAGGGGGCCTGGATCGAATACTGGCAGTCCCGGGCGGGATTCGAAAAACCCCAGCGGAAAATCAGCTTTATGAAGCAGGTGCCCAACATACCCTACCAGGTTGTATCCGATATTTATGACGAAACCACGCCGCTTGAGGATTTGAATCAGCTTGTAAAAGATAGGTAACCACCCACACGCCGGTTTCCGGCGTTGCAGGTGCACCTGCAACACAGCGGCCCGACCACCCCTGCTTTAACAATCATCCTCAGTGCCGCGGAATCTTGCCAAAACACATTCGCTAAAAAGCCGGATACTCAATCGAGCCGTATCCGAGCCGGTGATGTTCATCTCCAAAATCCGGCCCTAAACTCAAAGCCATAATCGGCCGATAACCCCTAATGAACCCAAAATGATCGGACGAATCCCATGGCACCCTCCGAAACCATTACCAACACGATCGATATGCTCAAACCCATATCCCCGGTGGCCCACCAGATCCTTGCGATTGCCGCTGATCCAGGGGCCGGCGCCTCGGACCTGGCCGAAGTGATCATTTTTGACCCGTCTGTTACGGCCAATATCCTGCGAGTTTGCAATTCGGCCTATTTTGGCCTGCCGGTCCGGGTAGATTCGATCCAACACGCGGTATCCCTGCTGGGCATGGATCGAATTGTAGAAATCATTATTGTTCACCTGGCAACCGGCTGTCTGCAACAGCCATCCGGCAGCCATGGTTCAGACACCGCATCGGGCTGGATTCGCTCGGTAGCATCCGCTTTCCTGGCCAAATCGATCGGCATGGAAAAAAACTCACCGGAAATTCCTTTTCTGTTCACGGCCGCCCTTTTAAAGGACATCGGTGTTTCCATCATGGCGTCCTGCAACAAAAGTGGCCGGTCGAAGGTGCAAGAACTGGTCGCTGGGCGTGGATACGCAATCCTGGACGCAGAAAGGGAAGTATATTCGATCGACCATGCCATGCTGGGTGCAATGATCACAGACAAATGGAACTTCAGCGCTAAAATGTCGCACCTGATCAGTTACCACCATGCACCCCTGCAGGGAATTCATGCTGACCGTGACGCCGCCGCCGTGTATCTGGCCGATATCATCTGCAGCATGACCGATTCACGCAACCGCTGGGACGCCCCACCCCACGACTCATATGACCAGGCCCTGGGCAAACTCGATTACTCCGGATTTGACGTATACCGTCTGGCCGAAAAAGGTCTCAATTGCTCGGCGGCGGCCCGGATAATGTTCGAAGCGCTGCAATGAAAAAAAGCGCACCGGCAGCGCCCATTTTGAACGGAAACAGGTCCGCCTGGCGCGATGGAACCCGGAAATATCAATCTTTGAAGATCTCTTTAGCGATTTCTTTAAGAAATTGATCTCCGAATCTTTCGGCCTTCGTCTGTCCCACACCGGAGATCTGCAGCAACGCCTGGCGGGTGGCGGGCCGAACGGCGGCCATTTCTTTGAGCGTCTTATCGTGGAAAACCACGTATGGCGGCACACCCAGTTCCTTTGCCATCCGCATCCGCAACTTGCGCAGCTTTTCAAATAAAGAGGGCGAATAGTCGCGCCCTGCATTAAATTGAAATGCCGGCGCTTTTTTGGGCTTTCCTGTGCGCCTGAGCTGTTCGGGGTCTTTCCTGAGTTGTATGCCCTGCTCGCCCCTCAATATCTTCCAGCTGTCGGGTGTGAGCCGGAAACCGGTAAACTGGGCGGCGGTGGTCGTCAGATACCCGGCTGCCAGCAGCTGGCGGAACACCGCATGCCATTGCATTTTGGATAATTCAACCCCGGCGCCAAACGTTCTGACATTATTATGCCCCAGCTGCAGAACGCGTTTGGAGGCATTGCCGATCAGCACATCGACCAGATGGGCTGCGCCGAAGCGCTGACCGGTGCGATATACGCAGGAAAGGGCTTTTTGGGCCGCCACAGTACCGTCCCAGGTATCCACCTGCCGGAGGCAATTGTCGCAATGATCACAGGGCGGTGAATAGGCCTCTCCAAAGTAGTCCAGTAAAACCTTTCGGCGGCATTCGGTTGACTCGCAAAATCCCAGGAAGGCATCCAGCTTGCGCTGCTGGATGTGCTTGAAGGCTTCGCTGCCGTCTGACAGTTCCATGATTTTGCGCCGGGCCACAACGTCGGCCAGTGAATAGACCATCCAGGCATCGGCGGCCTGCCCGTCTCGGCCGGCTCGGCCGGTTTCCTGATAATAGGCCTCCATGCTGGCCGGTAGATCCAGGTGGGCCACAAAACGCACGTCGGGTTTGTCTATACCCATGCCAAAGGCAATGGTGGCGACAATGATAACGCCTTCACCCCTTAAAAAATGCCGCTGCCGCTCAAATCGAATCTGCTGTTCCAGGCCGGCATGATATGAAAACGCCGACAGCCCGTTTTCCTGCAACCAGTCTGCAATGCTGTCGGCCCGCTTGCGGGTGCGCACATAGACAATACCGGCGTCATCCGGGTGTTCGTTGCGGATAAAGTCAAGCAGCTGCCGCTTACCGCCCGATTTCAGCTGCACCTGGTATTGAATGTTCGTACGGTCAAAACTGGATATAAACCTTTCCGCTCCTGTCAGATGCAGACGGTCAACAATATCCTTGCGTGTTTGCAAATCTGCCGTAGCCGTCATGGCAATGCGGGGCACCTGCGGAAAGGTCTCCGTCACGGCGGATATCTGCAAATACTCGGGCCTGAAGTCATGCCCCCACTGGGAAACACAATGGGCTTCATCGATCGCAAACAAGGCCAGCGGAACCCGGGTTAATAGACGCTGAAACGAGTCCGTCACAAGCCGTTCCGGAGCCACGTAGAGGATATCGGTTTGCCCGGACAGCAGGCGCTCTCGAACCCGTCGGGCATCACCGGCAGAGAGGCTGGAGTTTAAAAAATCCGCCCGAATGCCATTCTGGTGCAGGGCTGCCACCTGATCCTGCATTAAAGCAATCAGGGGCGAAATAACCACCCCGACGCCGGGCCGGATAATGGCAGGAATCTGATAGCAGATGGATTTGCCGCTGCCGGTCGGCATCAGGGCAAAAGCATCCCTGCCGGCCAGCAGCGTCTGAATTATTTCCCGTTGATGCTCTCTGAATTGATGGTACCCGAAATGTTGACTGAGGATCTGGTGGGGTCGCAGAGGCGCCGTGCCGGGGGACCCACCGGCACCGCCGCTGGTATCGGTTCCGTCACGACCGGTGTATCTGTCCGCAAGCGCTGCCTGGATAGCAACCGGCGGTGCTGAGTCCGGACTGTCTGAACCGGTAAGCGGATTGAGGCAGTTGGGACAAATGAGCTTTGATCGATCGACCGAACGCCCTTTTTGAGACACATCAAAATCAATGGCACAGAATGAACAGGTGAGCTTCATATCATTTCTCGATGTTGTGTGATCAATACGGTTCCCACAGACAGATAACAGAAACTGTCCAGATCACCAAGTGACATTAAATAAAAAGTGCGGAGTTGAGGATTCGCTTCGCTGCATAACAAAAGTTTTAGGTTTTAAGTGTTATGTTTTAAGTAAAGGAAGTCTGTCTTTCTATTTTTTTCTCACGCAAAGTCGCAAATATAAAAAATAAATAAGGCAGCGCTTCAGCGCTACCATGGCCAATGACCCATAACCTATGACCCATTACCTGTTTTTTATTTGATTGAGCGAAGCGAAACCTCAACTCCGCACTCCGAACTCCGAACTCCGAACTAATAACCTTGATCTTTTAATGCGATCATTGATAATCAGGAAACTGCGAGGAGACACCCATCGATGATATATGCAAATCTTTTTGAACAGGCCGGCCCAAAGACGGTTCGAGCCGGTTTGATCGGGACCGGTACCTACGGCATTTCACTGCTGGCCCAGGTCCGACACATCAACGGTCTGGAAATTTCATTTGTTTGCGACCGGGACCTGTCTGCCGCCCGGACCGCCTGCCGGGCGGCCGATATTCCTGAAGAGCGAATCGCCGTCTGCGACAGTCGCGCTGCCATTCATAAAGCCCTGGCCAGGGACATGCACATCATCACCGCGGATGCCGACCTGCTTTTTGACGCGCCGCTGGATGTCATTGTCGAATGCACCGGGCATCCTGAATCGGGCGCCCGGCATGCCGAATCGGCCCTCCGGAACGGAAAACATGTTGCCATGGTAAACAAAGAAACCGATTCGGTCGTCGGCCCCCGGCTTCATCAGCTGGCCGACCGGCAGGGCGTGGTATACACCCCGGTAGACGGCGACCAGCATGGCCTGCTCATCGGGTTGGTCGGTTGGGCCCGGCAGATCGGACTCGAGGTGGTCTGCGGCGGCAAGGCACGCGCGGACGACTATGTATTTGATCAAAACCGCCGCATCATCCGGTATGCATCCCAATCGATAACTTTGTCCGCAGACCAATGCACTGCACTCAAAAAACACCGATTGAATGATACCACGCCGGCAATGGCCAATCGAAAAGCCTTGCTGGCGGATTTGCCGGGTGCCGGCGCCGCAGATCTTTGCGAAAGCGTAATTGCCGCCAATGCCACCGGACTGGTTCCGGATATCCCGACCCTGCACGCTCCGATCGCGCGAATCACCGAAATCGCAGAAGTACTCTGCGGGCAGGATCATGGCGGACTTCTGCGAGGATCGGGTAAGATCGATGTGATCGGCTGTCTGCGCCGGCCTGATGAGGCCGGCATGAACGGGGGTGTATTCGTCGTTGTATCGGGCAAAAATGCGGCCGCCTGGAAACTGCTCACCGAAAAAGGACTAACCTCCAATCACCGGGGGACATGCGGCCTGGTGTACCGCCCCTATCACCTGCTGGGCGTCGAAACGCCCATCTCAATTCTTTGCGCCGGTCTGCTGAAAAAAACGACCGGAAGCACATCATTCAGACTCGCTCATGATCTGGTGGCACGCACAACCCGAAACATAAAAAAAGGGACCGTGATCCGGAGTATTCACGCCAAAGCGGACCCCATGCTCGAGCCGCTGATAATTCCATCGGCCACAGCGACCAGCGGCAATCCGATCCCCTTTTACATGGCGGTCAACAACCGTCTAAACACCGAGGTGCCAGCCGGAACAATGTTGACTGCCAACATGATCGAACCGCCGGCGGCATCACGCCTGTGGGTACTGCGGCGTGAGATGGAAAAAAATTTTCGGCTGTAAATTTAATTACAGGTGGCGCGGATTGACCGTGGCCGGCACTTCATTATGTCAATAGATCAGGGAGGAAAATTTTTATGGAATACAGGCGACTGGGACGCTCGGGGCTCAACATCTCTTCGCTGGTACTGGGAACCATGAATTTCGGACGGCCAACCGAAGAAAAAGAGGCGTTTGGAATCGTGGATGCCGCTATCGATGCAGGTATCAATGTGATCGATTGTGCCGATATCTACGTAAAGGGCGAAAGTGAGCGCATACTCGGCCGGGCGCTGGTGCGCAATAAAAAGCGCCGGCAGATTCTGTTAACCACCAAGGTCTACAATCGCATGGGCCCCGGGCCCAATGACCAGGGTAACAGCCGCCACCACATTATTGAAGGCTGCGAGCAGAGTTTGAAACGCCTCCAGACAGACACGATCGACATCTACTATCTGCACCGCAGCGATTTCAATGTTCCCCAGGATGAATCTCTGGCAGCCCTTGATTTACTCGTACGACAGGGCAAAATCAGATATGTCGCCTGTTCGACCTTTCCGCCCTGGCGTACCGTCGAAGCATTGATGCTGGCCGACCGGTATCATTATCCCAAATTCGTCTGTGAGCAGCCGCCTTACAATCTGCTGGATCGCCGGATCGAAAACGAATTTATCCCCATGTGCCGTGCATATGACATGGGCATCATGTCGTGGTCGCCGCTGGCCCACGGCGTTCTGGCCGGTAAATATACGGATGCTTCGAAGCTACCCAAAGGCAGCCGGGGAACCCTGCGAAAAGTATTTGGCGATCGTATAACGCAGGCCGGCATTGATGTCGGCAAAAAGTTCGTTAAAAAAGCGGACCAGCTGGGCTATCCGGCAGCTCAGCTGGCGATTGCCTGGGTGCTGCACCAGCCGGGCATCACCGGCACCATCATCGGACCAAGGACGCTGGAACAACTCGAAGATACGCTGCCTGCAGCGGGTATCGCACTCAAAAAGAAAGATCTGGCATTCTTTGACGAGCTCGTCTCACCCGGCAGATATGTGGTCAACTACTTCAACACGTCGGGGTGGATGCTGTAATAAAGTTTAGCCAGTTGAGCCCGTTTAGCCAGTTGAGCCGGAAAGACAAATTGAGCCAGTTCAAAAGTTGGCGTAAGCACCATCCGGACAACTGGCACAACGGGCACAACAGGCTCAACTGGCTAAACTGGCTAAACTTTTGAAGACACAAGCAAATAGAATAAAGCGATAACATAGAAAATCTTCCGCGAAAGGATAAATAATGACGGTTTTCATTACCGGAGGACACGGGCACATCGCATCCTGGGCGGCCTATTTTCTGGCCCGGGAAGGTGAAAAGGTCATTCTCTACGACACAAATCCGGTCTCACCCGACCACCTTGAACCGGTTTCGGGCAGCATTACCTTCATCAAGGGCGATGTACTGGATTTCCCGCATTTAACGGATGTGTTCACACGCCACAAAAAAGACATCGACGGTATTATCCACACCGTGGGAATCATGGGTGAACTGGTGCTGGAAAATCCGCATGCCAACGTAAAGCTCAACATCATGGGAACCCATAATATGCTGGAAATTGCCCGTCAGTTTGAAATTCCAAAAGTCGTTTACACCAGCACCGGTGCCGTTTACGGCGCCGTAGCGGGGATCGTGTCCGAAGACCGCTTTCCGGTAAACCCTTCAGATCTATACGGATCCACCAAAGCCGCCAGTGAATATCTGGGCCGACATTATGCCGACACGTTCGGTTTCGACTTTCGGATCAGTCGGGTCTACTTCTGCTACGGCCGGGGAAAACTGCCCTCGGGCTTCATCCGCCTCTACCGTTTGGCCTTTGGTGCGCTCGAGGGGCTAGAAGATCTCCAGATGGACAAAGGGGCCGACCAGATGTTGGATTTCACCTATATAGAAGACGCAGCCCGGGGAACGGTGCTGCTCTACATGGCCCAAAAACCGCAATTCGATGTATACAACATTGCGACCGGAATCCCGACCAGCGTGGGTAAAGTTGCCGAATTGAGTCGTAAATACGCGTCATTCGAAGTAACCGTGGACCTGGGCCCGGGCGTGCTCATGCAGCGTTGTGAAGCACTGGACATCAGCCGTGCCAGAAAAGACCTGGGATATGAGCCCGAATATGATATCGAGGAAGGCATTCAACGCTACGCGCACTGGATGAAGAAAGTGGTCGGGAGAAAGTAAATGGTATAGGGTGAAAGGTGCCGGGTATAAGTATAGGGTGCAAGGTGCAAGGTGTAGGGTACAAGGTGTAAGGAATAAGAATTGATTCAAGATACTGGATCTTTTTACGGAAGATATTGGATATTAGATTCCTGTCCGCCGTAGTTCTGGCGGATTGGATCTTGGATCAATGAATCGCTCCGCTCTGTCTTTTGGCCGGTATCTGGCATCTTGTATCCTGTCATTTATAATAGATGGAGCTTAGCGATTCCTCAACTCGTAACTCGCATCTCGTAACTGGAAACTTTCTTCATCCAGCATTCAGTATCCAGAGCCATCCTTTCCCTAATTTCTAATTTCAAGTTTCCAGTTTCATTCTTTTAATGAATTCCCTATGTGCCAATGAAGGTGAGACACTTACCCCTTGCTAAATTAGTGTAGGGCGGGTTAGGAGTATCACCTATGAAACCGACAATCATATCCAAACACGGCCTATCATCCCAGCCCTCAG
>Ga0126335_1000085_pt1 | contig 40921 bp, 33 predicted proteins | sample OlaspJWI45metaG_FD_108409 | JGI IMG/M metagenome (GOLD analysis project Ga0126335, IMG submission 108409) | Marine gutless worms symbiont microbial communities from Oahu, Hawaii - Olavius sp. 1 OAHU.JWI-45 metaG | ecosystem: Host-associated > Annelida > Digestive system > Unclassified | place... | reverse complement strand
GCCGTCAAAGACTATAAGGAGAAGTGCGTCCTAAAATAATGGAATGGTATAAGTGCCTGTAATTATAGTATTTAAAAATTATAATAAAATATATTGACAAAAGGACTATAGGATGTCCCGCAAAACTCAGGGTGTGACTTACGGTGGCATCCGGGGTTGCACCCACGGAGGCATCGTCCACCTGGACGGTAACCGCAAAGCTTGTCTGAGTTTCAAAATCCAGGATAGCCTCCGCAACCAGATACAGCTCATTGCCCACCATCTCAAAACTGCCCGCATCGACGCCGGACAGGCTCAAAGTCTCGGTGCCCAGGGCATCGTCTTCCACGTTGATGTCGGCCATCTTAATGGCACCGGTAGTGTCGGTATTTTCGGCCAGGCTGGTGGTCGTGTCGGTCAGGCTCACCGCTGTGGGCGCTTCATTGACATCGGTAATGGTCAGCGTGTGATCGGCGGTGACATCCGGGGTTGCACCCACGGTATCATCATCCACCTCTACGGTGACCGCAAAGCTGGTCTGGCTCTCATAATCCAGGCCGGCTCCAGCGATCAGACGCAGTTCCGTACCCACGATCTCAAAGCTGTCCGCATCCGCACCGGACAGGTTCAGGGTTTCTGTACCCAGGGCATCGTCGGTAACAACGATGTCGGCCATCTTGAGCGCGCTCGTGTTGTCGGTGTCTTCGGCAAGGATTGTGGTCGCGTTGGTCAGCGTCACGGCCGTGGGAGCTTCGTTGATGTCCGTGATGGTTAGCGTGTGAGCCGCGGTGACATCCGGGTTTGCTCCCACGGAGGCATCGTCAACCTCAACGGTAACCGCAAAGCTGGTCTGGGTCTCAAAATCCAGGCTGGCCTCCGCAACCAGATACAGCTCTGAGCCCACAATCTCAAAGCTGTCGGCATCCGCACCGGACAGGCTCAGGGTTTCTGTACCCAGCGCATCGTCGCTGACAACGATGTCGGCCATCTTGATCGCGCTGGTTGTGTCGGTATCCTCGGCAAGGCTGGTGGTCGGGTTGGACAGACTCACAGCCGTGGGTGCTTCGTTGACATCCGTAATGACAAGCGTGTGCTCCGTGGTGACATCCGGGCTTGCTCCCACGGAGACATCGTCGACTTCGACGGTCACCGCCAAGCTGGTCTTTGTTTCGTAATCCAGGCTGGTCAACGCCTTGAGACGCAGCTCGCTGCCCACAATCTCAAAGCTGTCCGCATCCGCCCCCGACAGGCTCAAGGTTACAGTACCCAGGGCATCGTCAGCCACAACGATGTCGGCCATTTTGATGGCGCTGGTGGTGGCGGCATCCTCGGCCAGGCTGTTGGTTGTGCTGGTCAGGTTCACGGCCGTTGGCGGTTCGTTGACATCGTTAATGTTCAGCGTGATTGTAGCCGTATCGGACAGGTTCGGTTCACCATCGTCGGTAACTTCGACATCTAAGGTAAAGCTGGTGGCTGTCTCGAAATCAAGCTGGCTGGAATCAGCGACCGTTATTTGGCCAGTGTCTAAAGCAAGTGCAAATACGCTTTGTCCCGTACCACCGGTGACCGCAAAGAACAGCGTCTGGGCGGGCGTATCCGCATCGGTGGCGGCAACAGTGCCGACAAAGCTGTCGTTGGCGCTGTTCTCGGCAATGCTGAAGCCCTGATCGTCAACCGACGGTGCTTCGTTTGCAAAGGCAACTTGCTGAAAAAGTAGGCCGGCGAGCGTCCATAGACTAAAACTCAGGAATAACACCCACGGATAACGGCAATGAATATTTTGCATAGCGGGACTACTCACTAAGAATGTACCTCGCCTGCATGCACCAATTAGTAAGGTTGCAGAATAATCCGGTTATGGTTGGTTATGGCCCCTGTTATGACAGTGTGTATGTCATATATGCATTTGGTAATGATAAATTAACCGATTTTTAGATTATCAAAATACCGGCTAAACTTCCGATAATATAAAACAACAGAGAATAAAAAAGTAACTCATCACTGGTTTTTAAGCTTCCATAACATGTTGAAATAATATAAAAAATTTTACGGCGCTCTAACATGATAATAAAAAGTCAATGTTTCGTATTTTACATATGCCAAAGCTTCCGGTATGGAGTTGAAATGCCTCCTTTTCCGCGTATAAATGGCTGGCAACTCGGAAACCTGTGCGCAAGCAAAAACGATAGGAAATTGATTTTTCGAAGCGAATGAATCGAAAATGCTCAACTGTGTTTCGGCATTAGCTTCCGACTTCGCTCTTCGAGCTTCGACGGGACAAGGCAGCTTAACATATTGAGGCATCGATTTAGTGGGGTGTGACTCATTTAGATAACCAAAGCGAGCATTCTTGTCAATATTGGATTTTTTATTTGGAATTGAGCAGTTAGGCCTATCTATGCGCAATAGAGCCAGATGCGGGACTCCCTGTAGTTTTTAAGTTTAGGTGTCAATTAGTTTATAGTTCGTTTCCTTTATCATTTTTTCACCACGCTTTACCGAAAGACTTATACCTGATATTGAAAGTTTAGTTGCCTTGAGAGTTCCGCCATACTGATTCCAAGTTCCATGACAGCCCAAAAGCATAATAAACTTCGAGCCGCAACTTTTCTGCGCTTCTGGGACCTAAGCGGGAAGTAAACGAGACATCCATAGATAAATCAATTGCCATTATAACGACGGTTGAAGATACTTAGGTTTTTAATGATGAGAACTTCGTCAATAATCACCTTCAGGATTTTACCGCTTTCAGCCCGGCGGCGACCCGGCGGGCATGCTCATAATCAGGGATTGCGTTTCTGCCGCCGTAGTCGCGGCAGGACAGGGAGGCCACGGACACGGCAAATTTGACCGCATCCGCCAGCGGCAGGTCGCGACTGACCGCCAGGGCAAATGCCGCATGAAAATTGTCGCCGGCCCCGGTCGTATCCAGAGCCTCTACCGTCGGTGGCGCGACATGATACAGAATGCCGTCTTGCATGAAATATGCGCCGTTGGCGCCGCGCGTAACGACCAGTTCACCTTTGATCAACCGTTTCAAACTGATCATCCGGGTCTCGAAAGGCGCCTGCTGCAGGCCCAGTTTATCGGACGTTAAAAAATCGGCTGATGGAACAAAGAAATCCGCTGCCTGCATCGTCTGCGACAAGCCTTTGCGCCAGCGTTCGCAATCGTAAACGATCCGGGTGCCCGGCGCTTTCTTTTCTTCCAGCGCCGGATTCAAATAGGTGACTCCCGGGTCGAGCAGGATTACCGGGGCACGCGCGATCAAGTCATTGATGCGGCCATTTAGCACAATCTGCGGCAACCGGTTGCGTTCATAGATAATGGTGCGCTTTCCGCTGGATCGTGTCACGAATACATTGGAGACCGGGGTCCGGCCGTCTTTGACGATTTCGATGTGCGCGGTGGAAACACCGAAATCGTCAAGGCGTTTGAGGCAAAACCGTCCCCCGGCATCGTCGCCGACTTTGCCCACATAGGTCACCTGTCCGCCCAACCGGGCAATACAGGCTGAACCGGTGCTGCCCTGGCCACCGCCTTCGGTCAGGTAAAATTCCAGGGGTCTTTTCTGGTTTTCGGCCGGAAATTCTTCCACCACGGCTATGTTATCCACACAGCTGCGACCGATAACAAGTACTTCCATTTTAGCATTCACAAGTCGATGTTGAACGTTCGATGTTCGATGTTCATCTTTTTCCAGCTTGCTATCCCTGGCTCTGGTTTAAAAAGTCCCGAAACCAGGGCGGATTGGAGATAAGAATGTAGGCCATAAAAACGGCTGCCAGAGGAAGAAAGAATATCACAATGTCGGTCAGTAATACCAGAACGGCAATCAGGATACGCTGGTTTAACGGCATGGGCCGGCCCTCCAGAAAAAAGGATTATAGCCGCGAATTTTCACGAATTAACACGAATAATTTAAGCATTATGAAGGCGGAATTCTCGATACTGGATACCGGATACTGGATCAGTGAGGACCAATTGCGAATAATCGCCGGAGCGAAGCGACTCATCAACTTAAAACATAAAACTTAATACTTAAAACCCATTCGCCCATAAAAGCGTTTGCAAAACTTCAGGAACTATTTTCGAATTATAAATCATTTTCAACCCGTTTTTTCAAAGCCTGATTCATCACTTCAAATCCGCGCAGGGCACCGTCGGCGATATACCGGCCCAGCAGCGGCACGAGTAGTCCACTGAATGTTTCGGTTTGTAGAAAACCGGTTTTTGTCGGTTCCATTTTCTGAATCATAAATGCGTGTTCGCCATCGAACAGACCTGGAATCAGCGCATGGCCAATCCAGCGCATCTCTTTCACCGGATCAACAACCAGCAGTTTTGTCCGCAAACGCATCCGCATCCCGCGCGGCACATGCAGACTGACCGACAGCTTGCGGCCGACCTCAATAACGCCCGATGCCTTGCGGATAAAAGGATTCCAGTCAGGATAGCGATCCAGTTCGGTCAGGGCGCGCCAGACCGCCTCCGGTTCGGCACTAATGTCGATCTGCGCCTGTATTTGCCTGGTCCAGAATCTTTTCAATTTTCTACTCTTTGCCACCCGGCGGTTTCACGTGAGGCCTTAATATTTTTTTTAGACACCAATGAACACAGAGCAGCACTGATTGAAAAGATTAATTTTTTTATCTGTGTAAATCTGTGCAGATCTGTGTCCCATTTTTTTTACAACGGACCGGGTCGAAGGCACCTACAATTCATTCACATGCTCTCTATAATGCCGGGCCTGCTTGATCAGCGCTTTGCGGTTGTCTTCTTTCATCCTGTCCCAGGTTCGATACATCATCCCGATACGCGGATTCTTTGACAGTTTAGATCGATGCCGGTCCAGAAATTCCCAGTAGAGGCTGTTGAAGGGGCAGGCCCGGTCACCGGTTTTGCGTTTGTGATCATAATGGCAATGGTCGCAGTAGTCGCTCATTTTGCGAATATAGTTGGCCGATGAAATGTAAGGCTTTGTGGCCACGATGCCCCCGTCGGCAAACTGGCTCATTCCCCGGGTGTTGACGATTTCCACCCATTGAATGGCATCGATGTAGATCCCCAGGTACCAGGCATCTATCTGGTCGGGGTGCACCCCTGCCAGCAACGCGAAATTACCGGTGACCATCAGGCGCTGGATATGATGCGCGTATGCATGCCGCAGTGACTGTCCGATGGCTTCGTGCAGGCACTTCATGCGGGTATCGGCCGTCCAGTAAAAATCCGGCAGATCCGCTTTTTGATCCAGGTGATTGATGGTTTCATAGTCCGGCATGTGGGCCCAGTAAATGCCGCGCATATACTCCCGCCAACCAAGGACCTGGCGAATAAATCCTTCGAGTTGCTCTATCCCGATCACCCCATTTTTTGCCCCGTCGGCTTTGCGCAAGGCCGCATCGATAACTTCCATCGGGTGCAACATCTTGGTGTTCAGGGCAAAAGATATGCGTGCATGGAACAGGGACCAGCTTTCAGTGGTCATGGCATCCTGGTAGGTTCCAAAGTGGGGCAGCCGTTTGTCGATAAATTCATTGAGCAACTGCAGGGCCTGTCTGCGGTTGATCGGCCAGATGAATATCTTCGGTTTGATCTCGCCAATTGTCTTGATACCTGCCGCCTCGATCATAGTCACAATTTCGGTGACATTATTTCTAAATACTTTTGGCGCAGGTATTGGTACGGCACCGTCGTAGCGGTTGCGGTTGCTCTGATCATAGTTCCATTTGCCCCCGACCGGTTTTTTGCCATCCATCAGGATATTGTATTTTTTCCGCATCTGACGGTAAAACGATTCCATGAGGAAGCGCTTCTTTTCCTTGAAAAGATCTTCGACGTCTTTGCGCCGGGTTAAGAAATGCTCGGTATCGAATGTCTCGGATTCAACCGAAAGTCCTGCAGCCATTTTTTTCAATTGACGGTCAAGCCGGTATTCATCCGGGAGAAGATATTCGAAACGGGATATCTTTTCTTTTTTTATGATTTGTTTGATATTCTTCTCGAAGTTCTGGTGGTTATCCGGATCATCCAGGCGAAGGTAGCGAACTTGATGTCCGGCCTGCACCAGGCGATCGGCAAAAGCCCGCATGGCGGCAAAAAAGCCGACTACCTTCTGAACGTGGTGTTTGACGTAGTCAGTCTCCTGTCGGACCTCCATCAAGACATAAATGATGTTCGGATCGGGATTTTGAAACCAGCTGTGGTTTTCATTCAGCTGATCCCCCAGAATCAGACGCAAGGTTTTCTTTTCGGCCATGCTGGCATCCATCCTTTTTGGTTCAGTTTATCCGGTTACTGTAAAATCGCGTATTTGCTGAAAAGATATGCTTTAACCGCTCACACCGATAGTTGAAAATGTTATCCAATCTCGGTGCCACCATCAGACGCTGCACCCAATGTCCGAGTATGCCAAATCCGATGGCATAATGAACGATATCAAAAATCCGGGTGCCGTTTTCTGCCGGTTTAAAAATATGACGGTGGTGCCAGAAACGATAAGGCCCAAAACGCTGCTCATCGACAAAGTATTCGGGCTCATGCACGTGTGTTATCTCCGATATCCAGGTGGCCGGTATGCCGAAAAGCGGTTTTATGCGGTATGAAATCACCATGCCGGCAAACATTCTTTCCGGAACAGCGCTGTTCAGTCTGAATCCGAGCCAGGCCGGCGTAATTTCAGGCAGGTTGTACGGCTGTGAAAAAAACTGCCAGGCCTCATTCGGGGAGATCGGTAAATGCTGAATCCGTTGCAGGCGATAGAGTTTCATTCACTTTTGTTCCGCATTTCCCGTTGACGCATGGGCATCGTATCGATGAGGTCAAAGATTTCCCCCAGATCCAACCGACCGGTTTGCCTGAGTTTGCGTCCCCCGTCTTTTCCGACAAGTATGGCGGTCAGCATGCCTTCGGTAACTGAAAACTGCCGCCGCAGATCATCTGCATTTTCACCTGGAACCGGTTTGGCGTCCACCCGCACCAGGCCGGTTTCGAATACCTCGATGATCACCATGTCGCGATCGGCAATCTGGTCTGACCGGGCGTTCAGATCTTTCACAACAGGCTGGTAGGCCGGTGCTTCGGGGGAATGCGCAAATAGCAGCAGGGGGCGATTTTTCCAGTAGTATTGGATCAGATCGATTCCGGCGTTTGCGTTGGCGTTAGAATCAAGCGATATGAATATTCCGATGGCCACAGGTATGATGGTGCGCATAATGGTATTCATTTTCATGATTTAAAGGGCATGGTTGATTGGATGCTCGTTCTGATAAGTAGCTGGATCATAGCGATGCACTGCGATAAGGTAATCCCCTGCCGACAAATGTAAATGATACGGCTCGATGGCTCAACCAATTTTGTACCCGGCGGTCATTCCTAATATCCGATGCCCGTGGCCCGATTGCTCGTTGGCCCGCAACAGCTTAATTGTTACAAAGAAAACACTCCCCAATAGTTGTCGATACTTTTGGTAGTTGCTGCATAGCATTCATTCTATCGGTTACATTTGGTGGTTTGAATTTTTCAATTCATGTTTACAGTTCTGGTGATATGCAACAATGGTTTTCACAGTCTGTACGATTACATAAATTTCACAACCCGGGCAAACCCCGCCTGACGGCGGGACTACACAACTATTTTTTTTAACTGTCGGTGTGCAGCGGGCCACGTGACCGCGGACTTCCCCCACCCTACGGACTAAACCGAATCAACTGGCTAAACTTTAATTTTCATGTCTAAAATAACCATTCTATATTCTAATCATCGGCCGGAAACTGTTCCGTTAATGGAGCCGCATATTCAAGCCTGCGATGTCCTGGTGACCGAAGATGCGCCCTCGGCCTCATTTCAACAAATGTTGGTCGGTAACATGCCCATCGACGATTACCTGCATGCCACCGATATCGAGTATCCGGAGTTCGGCAAACAAATGTGTCTGCTCTGGCGCCGCTCACATAAAGCCGGTCTGCCCGTTATCCAAATCGAGCCGTTCATCGAAAATCTCATTGAAATTCATGATAAATTTGCAGATGGTGGTTCACCCCAGGATATCGAATCCGGTACGCTGCGCCACCGGGTTTATCTCGCAGAACGACGCGCCACCGGGGAGCTGCTCGATTTTTACCAGGTGTCGATGAGCGGGCATTTCGATGCCGTTATTGCCGCCACGAAGCAATTTGCGCGCACCGATGCCCGGCGCTTTGTTTTACGGGATCAATTGAGGGCCGCGGCGATCAGGCCCCTGCTGGATACATATTCGCATATTTGCGTTGAAGCCGGCCAGATGCATATGGCGCTGGCTCGTCTTCTCAGGCAGAGCCTGCCAGCCGAGGTAAAGCTGAAGCCCGTGTTTTTGATGCGACCCATCGTCAGCCGGCTGGGTCCCAAAAGGCACCTTTTCGGCCCCGGTGATCTGCTGACCCTGCTGTATGTTTTTCATCCGAACCTGGATCGTGAGCGCCACACTCTGCTGGCAGCCCAGGCCTTGATCTACAACAAAGTTATTGTTAAGGAAGAACAGGTGCCGGACAAAACGCCCTATCCCCACGCCCTGGATGAACTCCAGACGATTGCACTGGTCAACCGGCTCTCTTTGGACGATTGCCGAATCCTGTTCGATAAGATTCGCCGGATACCCACGGCCCGGGCTCGAATGGCGGTATATCGATATTTGAGGCAATCCAATCGCATCCACCGCCACACTCAGCGTGCGCCCGCCTCGAAAATAGGAGGACAACCATGAAGCCCGTACGATTTGATCCTGAAAAAAACCTGGCTCCCATGCCTTTTGATAAACGGCATTTTCTTCTGGCCCGGGAACTCAAAGGCCGCGGCCTGCCGTTCGAACCGCACGTTGGCTGCTTTGTCTGGGATTCTCAAAAAGCCATTTCAGTTGAGTCGCCATTTCCGGACCGGGTCTACTTCATTCTCAGTCTGCCACGATTTCTTGACATATTTGGCAGCAAAGCCAACATCGTCGAAAAGCTGGTATGGCTGCCGACCTGGCACCAGGCGCGACTGCTGAGCCGCAAAATGGGAATCGACAATGATCAAATTGCCGCTCTCTGGCAGGACCAGAGCGAACCGGCACCCGGAGAAGAATTGCTGGGACTCTATCAATTGATGATCGATGGGTTGAAGGGCGGGAATAAGGGAAAGGGGTAAAAGGTGTAAGGTAAAAGGTATAAGGTGACACGCCTTCGGCGTGAGCTCATAGGAAAAGATGGGAATGAAGGATATAGCGTAGAGGTCAATGGTAAAGGGTGCAAGGTATAGGGTGATGGGTATAAGGTAAAAGGTGCAGGGTGACACGCCTTCGGCGCGAGCTCATAGCTGATAGTTTATCGTAAAAGACAGGAATGCTGGATATTGCATACAGGTAAAAGGTGTAGGGTGTAAGGTATAGGGTATAAGAAAGAGATATTGGTTATTTGATACTTGTGCGCCGTGGGTCTGGCGGATTGGATCAAGGAATTCTGTCTTCTTTGGTGATTGATACCAGACCGGGGTGCCAGATACCGGAGTACCGGAAAAAAAAGTTACGCGATTCGAGTTATGAGTTGAGGAGTCGCTGCGTTTCAGAAAAATATGTAATGGGTCATGGGTTATTGGTAATCGGTTAAGGAATTCTACCTTTTATTATTTTTAATCGAGCGTTGGCGCAAAGGTAATAAAAAAAGATAGCGCGACAGCGCTTTATTGCTTTTACCCAACGGCCGATGTTGCTGGATCCCGGCTCGCGTCGCTGGCGCTCCTTGGCCGGGATGACGGAACTTACAATTTCGGGGTAAGTTTCATACGAATATCCAGTTTCAACAGGACTGAAGTTCCTTCAAGATACTTTCTCCTGTTTTGCGGCCGGCGTAAAGGGACCACTGGATCGAGGCCACGTAGTTGTATTCACCGGCAATCCAGATGCCGTTTACTTTACGTTTAGATGGTTTCAGCGGATTCGGCAGCGGCGGGGCCTGCAGCGGCAGCGCGTGGTCGATATGATACGTTCGAAGGTGATTCCAACGTTCGACTTGATGGCCGAACCAGCGATTGAGTTGTGTTTTGACCTCAGATGTCAAGCGCTCCCGATTATGTAAAAACGGTTCAAGCACCGTGGCGGCAATCAGGCAACGGCCGGCCGGGGCGTATTGCGGCGCGACCAGGCTGGGGATACTGACGCTGTTAACCGGTCCGGTCCCATTGCCGTTTAGCAGCAGCAGTTTTTCACGGATGGGCGCCTGTTTGGCAGAAAAGTACAGGCAGGCCGTCGGGCAGGACGGCGCCTGGTTTGACAACTGCAGTAAACCGGCTGTGGTCGGGGCATCGGTGGCCAGCACGACATGGCGGGCAGCCAGGCGTTGGCCATTTTCCAGAACGACTGAGTGCGCACTGACGCTGGCCGCCTTCTGGCCTGTTCGCAGGCAATCGGCCGAAAGACCGGCCGCCAGCTGGTCCGGGATGGCCGCCATGCCCCTGGCCGGCAGCGCCACGTCGCCTTTGGCAAACATCTGGAAAACGTATCTGAACATCCGATCCGAGGCCCGAATCTGCGGGTCCAGGGTGATACCGCTGAAAAACGGACGGAAAAAACGTTCGATGATGGATTCTGAAAACCCCTTGCGGCGCAGAAATGTCAGGGTCGCAGACTCGGATGCTTCGAACAGTTCCTTAAAATTTTGCCGGGTTATCTGCCGAGCCATCCAAACGAAACGTAATTTGTCCGACAAGCTGCCGATCGGCGCCCGCAAGCCTGACAATAGATGCTGCGGCATTCGGAGCGGGTCGGTTACGGGGTAAAAACGACCTGCGATGCGAATCATCACTCCCGGTGCAAAGGCACGCAGCTGCAAGGCCTCATAGTCAAGGACCTTGCGTGCTTCCGGATAAGCGGTCTGCAGGACCTGGAAACCGTGATCCAACAGGTAGCCGTTAACAGGATCGGTCTTGATACGGCCGCCCAGACGCTCATCGGCTTCCAGCAAGATGTAAGGGACACGGTTACGATCCAGTACCCTGGCACAGGCCAGGCCGGCAATGCCTGCGCCCACAATGATGACGGCCGGATTGGTGATGCTGGCGGATATTTTCATATTGAAATGATAATACAGGATGTGATTGAATCCAGGTCCAAGGAGAAGCTGAAAAATGAAAAGAGTCTTGGTTACCGGTGCAACCGGCTTTATCGGTCTGGAGGTCTCCAAACAGCTGGCGCACGCCGGCTACAAACCGCGTTTGATGGTGCGCCGGCCGCTGCGTGCCATGGCGCTGGGGGCTATCGATGCTGAAATGATGCAGGGCGATCTGAGCCGGCCGGAAAGCCTGAAAAGACTGCTGAAAGATGTCGACACGGTGATCCACCTGGGAGCCCGGGCCACGTTTGACGCCTATGAAATCCTGAAGCCGTCGATCGTAGACGGATCTTTGAGCCTTTTCCATGCCGCCCGGCAGGCCGGTGTCAAAAAATTCATTTACGGCGGCAGTATGCTGGTCTACGGTGTTCAGAACCGGATCATCGATCAAAATACACCGGCAGCCCCTAACTCCGGTTATGCCCGCGCAAAGTTAGAGGCCGAAACAATGTTGAGCCGGCTGGCGGCCGAATCCGGCATGGCATTTGTTTCCCTGCGGCTGCCGCATGTTTACGGCGCCATGAGCCTTCTATTCGACCAGGTCCGCGACGGCCGGGTCGTGTTTCCCGGACGGGGTGACAATCCTTTCGCCCATCTTCACGTCGCCGATACGGCCCGGGCGCTGATACGGGCTGCGGAGATTGGAATAACCGGTGTGTATGCTGTGGCGGATGAACAATCATGCACCTGGAATGAATTCTTTGATACCATCCACCTGTACTATCCCCGTTTAACTGTGCGCCATGTTCCCAGGTGGTTTGCCCTGCTGGGCACTTCCTTGCTCGATCTGATTGCGGCCGCTTTAAAGCGACCCAACCGGTTTTCCCGGGGGGCAGTGGAAAACTGGAATATGGTCCTGCCGGTGGTGCCCCGAACACTCCCCAACACGGTCGGGCTAGCCCCCCTTTATCCATCCATTCACCAGGGCGTGCCGGCCGTTCTGGATGAATGCATTGCGTTTGCTTGGATACATTCGATCAGAGACCCCTTTTAGTGTTTTGCCCCGGTAATAGCTTATAAAACCTAAATCAGGTAATTATGCTAATCCTGATCATCGTCGGGAAATCGTAAATTCCAAATGACAAATCTCAAATTCCAAATGATTCGGCACGCTCACCACCCCGAGTTTAGTTGAAGGGCAAATCCTAATACCCAATAAATCAAACCGCTCACTTGGGGTGTTCAGTTTTGATTTTCAAACCAATTCTCCATTATTACTATCAATTCTCCAATAAATACCATTCAAACCTCGGACTAAACCCGCCTGAAGGCGGGACTACATAACCGTTTTTATAGCTGTCGGTTTGCAGCGGGCACACGGACAAAAGTCTTGACCGCGAAGGCGGACGGCTTATGTTACGACTTGTGTTCTAAATGCTGTAATTGAGGGGTCGGGGAGTTTTTCCATCTACGCCTCATAAATAGCGGAATGAATGATCGGCAGAGTAAGCGTGCACTGTTTGAATGCATTAGGGAACGTTAAGAAAGAACAGTGCCGTAACACGGTTGTTCATGATTGCGCATAGTTGTCGAGTACCTCCGAACCCCTTGTAATTATGTGCGATTTTCTGTTCTTTCTTTACGAGCCCTTATGCATGAGTTTGCACGCTGGAGTCGCCGATTATTCAGTCCGCGGCTAATCGCTGTGAAACACCCCGACCCCTGATGTAACTAAGCCAACGGGATTCTGATGAGGAAAAAATAGAGATGGTAGCGGATCAAGAGCAAAAAGATGATCGGGTCGGCAGATTCGCCTTAGACCTGCTGAAACAAAAGCTTGGCCGGCTTGAGGCTTATCCGCAGTCAGCGGTCGAGCGTGCTGTTCAGGTCTACCGGCCGTTTTTAATAGCGTATCTCGATATCGTGCAATTGCAAGATTTGCCGACGATCGATGAACAGGCCCCGGATTTTCGGATCGATAAAGTCGTTGTAGATGAAATGCGACATTTTTTCAGTGATTACCAGCACCTGACAAGGGAGTACATAAGGATGGACAATCTGATTGCGCGTCTGGCACGGACGAACCGGGAGTTGGAACCGCATCTTTTTCAACAGATTGTCGATGACATCCATGCACCTGTCCGGGAGGCCGATATTATGAAGGGGGTGATAGAATGATTCAAAAGCGAACGATCGGTATCATCGGCACCGGGTACGTTGGCGTGGCTGCAGCCTATGCTGTATTTTTGCGGTCGTTGGCCAGTGAAATCATACTGATCGACAAAAACCGGAAAAAAGCCGAAGGTGAAGCCATGGATTTGATGCACGGGCAGGCCTTTGCCGAAAAGACCGTCGTGCGCGCGGGTGAATACGAGGATCTGGCCGCGGCTCAGTTAATTGTCATCACTGCCGGTGTTGCCCAGAAACCGGGTGAATCGCGTCTCGATCTGTTGAACCGCAATGCCGACGTATTTCGGGAAATCGTCGCCCAACTGGACCGCTGCAGTCCCGAGTCCGTTTTGATCGTGGCAACCAATCCGGTCGATATTCTTACATATGTGGCCCAATCTCTGAGCAGCCGCAGCGCATCACGGGTTATCGGTACCGGCACGATGCTCGACACCGGTCGCTTCCGGGCCTTGCTGGGGGACCATTATGACGTGGATCCGCGATCGGTCCATGCCTACATCATGGGCGAGCACGGGGATACGGAAGTGCCGATATGGAGCAGCGCCGATATCGGCGGAGTGCCTTTGCAGGGCAATACGGTATTGGGCAAACCGTTCGATCAGATAGTGATGGGCAAGCTCTTCTCAAAGGTTCGCAATGCAGCCTACGAGATTATCGACCGCAAAGGATACACGAGCACGGCCATCGGATCAGCCATTGCCCGGGTTGCCGAAGCCATTCTCGATGACCGGCGCGCCGTACTGCCGGTCAGTGTTCGTCTGGACGGCCAGTACGGTCTGGATGAGGTGTGCCTCAGCATACCGGCCGTACTCGGTAAGAACGGGGTTGAAGCGACCATTCACCCTGTTTTGAATACCACCGAAGTCGAAGGCCTGCAGCACAGCGCCAGGACGCTTAAAGAGCAGCTGGCCGGCATCAATCTTTAGACCGAACACCGGCTAACATTTGAACGGATAGAAATGAAAGTAGGCAAAACCGCCCGGATCGCCGTAAAGGGCTTCGGTTTCTGCCATCAGGTTGCCGATCATCTCCCTTGACTGCTGCGGGTAGTCCGGACGCCCTTCTTCCTGTTTTTTGCAGGACATGCAAATCGGCTGGTGGTCGTAGACTGAAAGAATTCGATCATCATTCGGGGCCAGGTGCTTGCTGCAGCGCGCACATCCGATTGCACAAGCCAGATCTTTTTCCCAATTTTCTTGCATAGCTTTCCTTTCTTTCGGCGGACCGGTTTGGTCTGATTTTTTCAGTGGAATATTAATTGCCACGAATTAGCACGAATTGTCACGAAATAAATACAGCTATAATATTACACCTGAGCGACCTGGCCTGTTTCAAGTTTCCCTTGGGGATGTTTGAAAATCTTCACCTTCAGGCGAAGCAAGTTTTGATTTTCCAGATTTGTCGCAGCCACTTTAAAAACATTGTGAATCAATTTCAAGCAAAAGGTTTACAACGGAGGTAAATTGCATGATCGATACAATTCTCAACGTTGTCTATGACACCGATACGGCCCCGGCATTCGGCTCCCGGGAAAGTGCCCATATACCATCGGATAAGCGCTGGTACAGGGAAACGCTCTTTCGCAACCGCAGCGGTTACTGGTTTCTGGCCGGTGAGGGCGGCAGCCGGACCCATTACGCTGTCGAACCTCGATCCGGAGAACGTTCCGGTGCGGCCGGCATTATTCCAATCGGCCGGATGCAGGCTCTGCGCTGGCTGGCTGAAATTGGCCACGTTGCGGCACTGCGGGATTTTTTCGCAGACGAGAAAGCCTATCTTCAGAGTGAATACAACATCGACCTGTAGCCCGGAGCAGCCATGACCGGTGAACCGTTGCTTGAATTAACCGCCGGCGGACTTTTCTGTCCACAGGGCAATTTTTACATTGATCCCTGGCAGCCCGCCGCGCGCGCCGTGATTACACACGGTCATGCGGACCATGCCCGCCCGGGCTGTCAGCGCTATCTGGCAACCCGCTCAAGCGGCCCGATCCTGAAGCATCGACTCGGTCCGGACAGTGACCTGCAGCTGCTGGACTACGGTGAGACGATCAGCATGGGCGGCCTGAAACTGTCCCTGCACCCGGCCGGGCATATCCTGGGTTCCGCCCAGGTCCGGATCGAGTCCGCCGGGCAAGTGTGGGTTGTGTCCGGAGACTATAAGATCGGTTCGGATTCGACCTGCACGCCTTTCGAACCGCTCACCTGCCACACGTTTGTGACCGAATCGACCTTCGGCCTGCCGGTTTTCAACTGGCGCCCTCAAGCGGATGTGCTCACAGACATCAATACCTGGTGGCGCGAAAACCGGGAACAGGGCAAGACCAGCATCATGTTTGCCTATGCTCTCGGCAAGGCCCAGCGCATCCAGGCCGGTCTGGACCCTTCCATCGGACCGATATTCACCCACGGCGCGGTCGAAAATATCAACGAATGCTATCGTCAACAGGGGATCCGCCTGCCGGTTACCCGGTATGCTGGCCAAATCGATGACCATACCGAGTTTACAGGTGCCATCGTCATTGCGCCGCCTTCGGCCGATGTGGGTTCCTGGATGCGCAGATTCAGGAACCCGGCCCGCGCTTTTGCATCGGGCTGGATGCATATCCGGGGCAATCGCCGCCGGCGTTCGGTAGACCGCGGCTTCGTATTGTCGGATCATTGCGACTGGGCCGGGATCAACCAGGCCATCCGGGACTCGGCCGCCGAAACGGTTTGGGTCACCCACGGGTATGCGTCCGAAATGGCCCGCTGGATAACAGATCACGGACTTGACGCCCGTGTCATACCAACCCGTTACAGCGGTGAAGTCGATGACAATTAAACCGTCACGTTTAGTTACTGATGCCACAAGAACTAATTTGAGTCACCCGGATTATGCAGCTATTTGCCCGACTGTTCACGCGCCTGGATGAAACCACCAGCACCAATCGCAAGGTTGAGGCGCTGGTGGACTACTTTCACCAGGCAGCGCCCGAGGATGCCATCTGGGCCGTCAGCTTCCTGATCGGCCGTCGGCCCAAACGGCTGATCCTGACCCGCAAGCTCCAGGCGTGGGCGGCCGAACTGGCCGGCATTCCGGACTGGCTCTTCGAAGCATCCTATGACGTCGTGGGTGACCTGGCCGAGACAATCACGCTGGTGCTGCCGTCATCTCCGACACCCAGTCGCCTTGCGCTGCACGAATGGGTTGAAAATCGCCTGCTGCCGCTGCAAAAAAAAACCGAGTCCGACCAGCGGCAGGATATCGTGGCTGCCTGGAAAGAGTTGGATACCGCGCAGCGATTTGTCTGGAACAAATTGATTACCGGCGGTTTTAGAGTCGGCGTTTCCCAGAAACTGGTCGTGCGGGCGCTCGCCAAATTCAGCCGCATTGACGCGCCCGTGATCGCTCACCGGCTGATGGGCCATTGGGAACCGACCCCGGATTACTTTCAACAATTGCTTTCGGCCGATACGGCCGATACCGATATCAGCCGGCCGTATCCCTTTTACCTGGCGCATCCGCTGGACAGCGGGCTGAAAAATCTGGGTGATGCAAATCATTGGCAGGCCGAGTGGAAATGGGACGGGATCCGAGCCCAGGTGATCTGCCGCCAGGGTTCGGTCTTCATCTGGTCCCGGGGTGAGGAGCTGGTGACCGACAAATTTCCCGAAGTCGCTGCCGCGGCCGCGCATCTGCCCGCCGGAACGGTACTTGATGGCGAACTGCTGGGCTGGAAGGACGACCGCCCGCTGGATTTTGGCGAACTGCAGAAAAGGATCGGGCGTAAAAATGTGACCACCCGGATACTTGAAAGCGTACCGGTATGCTTGCTTGCCTATGATCTGCTGGAGTTCGCAGGTGAGGATGTGCGCCGCCGGCCGCTGGCCCGGCGTGCGGCAACGCTCGAGCAGGTGGTCGGAGACGTTGGGCGGCCCGCCTTGATGCTGTCGCCCAGGCTCCAGGCCGATTCGTGGGAAGCCCTGGCCGCTGCCCGAAAGGACTCTCGCCGCCGGGGTGTCGAGGGCCTCATGCTCAAACATAAAGAATCACCCTACGGTGTCGGCCGGAAACGGGGGGACTGGTGGAAATGGAAGGTCGATCCTTACAGCGTGGATGCGGTCATGATCTATGCCCAAAGAGGCCATGGCCGGCGTTCCGGACTGTATACCGATTATACCCTGGCGGTCTGGAAAAATGATACCCTGGTGCCCTTTGCAAAAGCTTATTCCGGCTTGAGCGACAGTGAAATTCGACAGGTTGATCGCTTCGTACAGCGCAACATCGTGGAACGCTTCGGCCCGGTTCGGTCGGTCAAACCGGAGCTGGTCTTTGAAATAGCCTTCGAGGGCATTCGCAGATCCGGCCGGCACAAATCCGGCGTGGCGGTCCGCTTCCCCCGCATAGCCCGCTGGCGCAAAGACAAACAGCCCCGGGATGCGGATACCATCGAAACGGTCATGGCCTTGCTGAACTCGAAAGTCTGATTTGTTCGAGCAGGTCCGTTTTCCGTTTGCCCGTGGCCCGTTGTTGATTGTCAGTAGTCAGTTTTCCGTGGTCCGTTGCGTCTGGGTCCCCGCTCTCGTCCCTAGCGGGACTTGGCCGGGATGACGCGTTACGCACAGCATGGTGCGCCGGCATCCTGAATCTCTGTCTCTGATCAAAAGGATAGGATTTCTCGTTACAATCTCTAATATCAAATTTCCAAGATCAAGACGATCACTTAGCCAGAATCCAGAACCCGGTATCCAGTCTTTTTTTACAACGGACCACGGACAACTGACAACGGACCACAAACATTATAATCAATGAAAACAAATGCTGCCCGAAAATACGATGAGGACCAGAGCGCATTAGTCCGGATCAATCAATGGTTCCGATCTAACGGCTGGGAGCCGTTTGATTTTCAAACCCAATGCTGGTCCGCTTTTGCGGATGGCAAAAGCGGCTTGATCCATGCTGCCACAGGCATTGGTAAAACCTATGCGGCCTGGTTCGGGCCGCTGCTGGACTGGATGGATCGAAACAGCGAGGCCGGCCGCCAGCCGCCTGTGCAGGTCCTGTGGCTGACGCCGCTGCGGGCGCTGGCCTCCGATATACGGGATGCCCTGGACCTGCCGGTTCAACAGCTCGGCCTGCCCTGGACGGTGGAATTAAGAACCGGTGACACCCCGGCCTCGGTCAAGCGGCGGCAAAAAAGCCGTCTGCCCAGCGCCCTGGTAACCACACCGGAGAGTTTGTCTTTGATGCTTTCTTACCCGGGTGCCCGGGACCTTTATGGATCCCTTGTGGCAGTTATCGTAGACGAATGGCACGAATTGCTCGGTTCCAAACGGGGTGTCCTGACCCAGCTGGCCCTGGCGCGCCTGCGGCGGTGGGCCCCGAGCCTGCGAACCTGGGGGCTTTCAGCCACCCTGGGTAATACCGAAATCGCCATGCGGGCCTTATTGGGAGACAGGGCCGGGGCAGGGCTGCTGGTTAAGGGTGTCAGGCCCCGCACGATCGATATTCAGGCGATCATACCGGATCAGATGGAGCGCTTTCCCTGGGCCGGACATCTGGGGCTGAAGCTGCTGCCGCGGGTGATTGCGGAAATCGAAAAAGCCAAAAGCGTGCTGGTATTTACCAATACCCGCGCTCAAACCGAAATCTGGTATCATGCCATTCTCGACAACCGCCCGGATTGGGCCGGCGCCATTGCCTTGCATCATGGTTCGCTGGACAAAGCCACCCGCCGACTGGTCGAAACCATGCTGCACGACGGGCGTTTGAAATGTGTCGTGTGCACATCCAGCCTCGATCTGGGGGTCGACTTTACCCCCGTGGATCGGGTGATTCAAATCGGCAGCCCCAAAGGCATTGCCCGCCTGATGCAGCGGGCCGGGCGCAGCGGTCACAAGCCGGGTCGCATCAGTCGCATCACCTGTGTGCCGACCCATGCATTCGAGTTGATCGAGATTGCCGCCGCGCGCCGATCCATGCACCAGGGTACCATCGAGCCGCGCATGCCTGTTATGCAACCACTGGATGTGCTGGCCCAGCACATGGTCAGCGTTGCGCTGGGTGACGGATTCGAGGCGATCGACCTGTTCAACGAGGTTAAGCGTACGTATGCATACTGCGGTCTATCCCGCCGTAAGTTCGACTGGGTGCGGCGCTTTGTTTCCAGCGGCGGTCCGTCTCTGCGGGCGTATCCGGAATATGCCCGCATTGTTCGGCGCAAAAAGCGCTACGTGGTCGAAAATCGTGCCTTTGCCCGCAGACACCGCATGAGCATCGGAACCATCACCAGCGATGCCGCCATTACGGTAAAGTTTTTGAACGGCCGGCGGCTGGGCTCGGTCGAGGAACGGTTTATCTCCAGGCTAAAACGGGGCGATGTATTTCTGTTTGCCGGGCAGGCGCTCGAATACGTGCGCATCAGGGATATGAATGTCTGGGTTCGCAAAGCCAGGGCCGCCAGGGGCCCCGCCCCCCAGTGGCTGGGCGGACGCATGCCGCTGTCTTCCGAACTGGCCGGATCGGTGCGCCAACTGCTGGCGCTGGCCGGTAAACGGCGCATCGATACCCCCGAAGTTGCAGCCCTCGAACCGATTCTGGAACTTCAAGCCCGCTGGTCGATAGTTCCCCAAAAAAACGAAGTTCTGATCGAAAAACTGAAAACAAAAGAAGGCCATCACCTGTTTGTCTTTCCATTCGAAGGGCTCCTGGTAAACGAGGGCCTGGCGGCCCTGTTAGGATATCGCCTGTCAAAGCGCACGCCGATTACTTTTTCGATTGCGGCGAACGACTACGGATTCGAACTGCTGTCCGATCGCAACATACCGTTGCCGAAATCAGGTTTGAAGGGATTATTCAGTACAGCCTGCCTGCTGGAGGATATCCTGGCCAGTCTAAACGCATCCGAAATGGCGCGCCGACAATTTCGCGAAATTGCCAGGGTGGCCGGGCTGGTTTTTCAGGGATATCCGGGCCGCAGTCGGAAGAGCAGCTCCCAGATTCAGGCCTCCAGCAGCCTTTTATACAATGTTTTCGAACGGTACGATCCCCATAATATGCTTTTGAAACAGGCGACCGCGGAAGTTCTGGAACGCCAGCTCCAGTATCGGCGCTTGAAAGACAGTCTGGCGCGGATTTCAGCCGGCAACCTGCGCCTGCTTGAAACCGAACACCCCACGCCGCTGGCCTTTCCGATTCTGGTCAACCGCCTGCGGATCAAAATGAGCTCGGAAAAGCTGATCGATCGGATTAACCGGCTGCAACTGCGGCTCGAAAAGGCCGCCGATACACCCTCGCGTCGCCGTTGAATGATGTACTAATGCGGCAATAATTATTTAGACATGAACGAAACCGTTAACTTAACTATAGAAAACCAGCATTTGAGCCTGCTTCCCCAGCGGGCGGTCTTCTGGAATGAACAAAAAATGCTGGTCATCGCCGATCCGCATTTTGGAAAGCCAACGACTTTTCGTCGCAACGGCATTGCCATTCCGGGAGGCGTCACTGCGGATGACCTCAAACGCCTGGAACGGGCCCTGGTGTCGGTCGGTGCCAGAACACTCCTTGTTCTGGGTGACCTGATGCATGCTGCTGTAGCTGCCGATGATCCCATTCGCCGCCAGCTGAATCGATGGCGGCGTGCACGGGCAGATCTTGAAATTCTTCTGGTCAGCGGGAATCACGATCTCGGTGCAGGTCCACCGCCGCCCGAATTCGGTATCCGCCAGGTGTTTGAGCGGTTGATTTGCGCACCTTTTTGTTTTGTGCATCACCCGCAGCAAGTTTCCGGGAGCTATGTTTTGGGTGGTCATCTGCACCCGGCAGCGCGTTTGACGGGATCCGGGCGCCAGAGGGAATGGTTGCCCTGTTTTTATTTCGGACGCGCATATGCCGTATTACCGGCTTTTGGCGGGTTCACCGGTCATTCGACCGTTCGCCCGGCAGCGGGGGATCGGGTATTTGTGATTGCCGATAATCGTATCATCGAGCCCGGCGCGCACAATGCCTAAAAAATGTTCGGGGTAGCGCGTTTAGAGTAATTGTCATAAATGTGTTCCGTTATCGGAACGTTATTCTGACAAACGCTCCAGGCGGCGGTTGTCGGCTACCCGGCATTGATTTGCCCTCCGGTTGTGCTGGTGTAATTTGAGGAGAAAAATAGCCGGCCGGATCAGTTTTTAAGGCCTTCCAGTACGGTTCGTACCGTGCGGGCCAATATATCGATACTGATCGGTTTATATAAAAATGCCCTGATTCCCAGGGCATAGGCCTGTTGTTCGGAAATCTGCTGGCTGTATCCCGTGCACAGGATTACAGGGATATCGGGGCGAACCTCTATCATTTCCTGGGCGAGCTTTTCTCCGGTCATACCCGGCATGGTCATGTCGCTGACCACCAGATCAAATGCCCAGGGTTGACTGTTAAACAGTTCCAGCGCCGCATGGCTGTTTGTCTGGGTGACAACCTTGTAACCGAGGCTGACAAGCAGTTTTTTGCCGATCTCAACCAGGGCCGGTTCATCGTCAATCAGCAGGATGTGTTCATTGCCGGTGGGCGGAGGCGCCGAGACGGCCTCTGTAGTGAATGAGTTGTCATTGGTGGCCGGCAGCACCATATCAAAAACCGTCCCTGCGTCTAATTGACTCTTAACCCGAATATCCCCCCCATAACTTTTGACGATCCCGTGCACGACCGAAAGCCCGAGACCCGTGCCTTCGCCAGGCTGCTTGGTGGTAAAGTAGGGGTCAAATATCGAATCGATGATATCGGTCGGGATGCCGGTGCCGGAGTCTTCGATCCGCAAACGGATATGGCTCCCGGTTTCAAGATCCGCATACCTGTTGGCCATTGCCGTATCGATATGAATTTTTTCCAGGTTAACTTCGAGAATGCCGCCGTCTTTGCGCATGGCATGGGCGGCATTGGCGCATAGGTTCATCAGGATTTGATGAATCTGGGTCGCATCGGCCAGGACCGGATCCAATCCGTCCTGGATATGCTGACGGATTTCAATGGTAGAAGGTAATGTGGCCCGCATCAGTTTGAGTGCTTCTTTGACGATCGAGCCGAGTTGGATCGGCCCGTGTCGGTATTCGCCCTGGCGGCTGAACATCAATATCTGGCTGACCAGGTCCCGGGCACGTTTACCGGCTTTTATGACTTCCTCAAGATTGGCATTCAGTATCGACCCTCGATCCACTTCGATTAACGACAGTTCGGTATATCCGATGATGGCCGACAAAATATTATTGAAGTCATGCGCAATTCCGCCGGCCAGGGTGCCAATGGCCTCCATCTTGTGGGATTGCCGCAACCTGGTTTCGGACTCACGCCGTTCGGTTTCCAGCTCTTTGATTCGGCTGATGTCCGTTGCGATCTGCATGCGCACATAACGGCCACCGGGCCACTTAATGGCGCGGTCATGGTTGAGATACCAGCGTTTTGTGATCGGGTTCTGTCCTTCCCACACGTGCACGCCGGTGGGCTCACCGTTGCCGTCCAGCAGTTGCTTGTTGGAGCAGTGCCCGCAGGGGCCGCTTCCACACCGGAATACGGCCCAGCACCTGCGCCCTTCAAAATTGCCGCTAAATTCATCCTTCATGAACTGGTTCATGAACAAAATTCGGTAGGTGTCCATGTCGGCCACGTAAATTGTCGCATCGATGCTGTCCAGCACGGTCAATAACGTTTCATGAGATTCTTTCAGGGCTTTCTCGGTTTGACTGCGTTCTATGAGCTCTTCTCTCAGTTCAGCCATCAAGTGGGCGTTGTGGATGGCAATGGAAGCCAGTTCGGCAAAACGGCTCAAAATTGATTCGGCCTCCAGGTCGAACGTTTTATCCATATCCAACATGCTCAGCCCGATCACCCCCATTGTCCGGTCTGCGAATTTTAGCGGCGCAGCCAGCGTCGCACCGATGTTATCCAACCGCCCGTCCCGGTGACGTTTCTGCCAGTCACTATAATTGCGCACTTTAATTAAACGGTCTTCGAGCAACACTTTACCGGCCAGGCCCTCTCCGAGTTTCAAACGAAAGCCCGCCATACTGCCGTAATAGCCGGTGCCTACCTGTACAACCAGTTCATCGGTTTCCGGATCGCACAGGTAAATGTATCCTTCCTCTGTGCCCACCAACCGGCAGGCGCGTTCGACAATATCAACGAGCAGGGAATCGCGATCATTTCGGCTGATCAAACCGATAGCGGTTTCGTGCAAAGCCGTCAGATAGGCGTTTTGACGTTTCAGCATTTCTTCGGTGCGTTTGTGTTCGGTGATGTCGCGGGCGATTGAAAGAATGACCTTCTTTGGGCCGAGTTCGAATAATTGCGAATGTATTTCCATCGGAATCACCGCCCCGTCCCGGGTCAGGTGGCCGGCCTCAAACGAGATCCGGCCATCGCGGCTTAGTTGCCGCAGCAGGCCTGAAATATTCCGAACCGATGCTTCCGAGTCCAGATCATGCGGCGTCATCTTCAGCAATTCTTCCCGGCTGTAGCCCAGAAGACGGCAGGCCACATCATTGACTTCCAGGCACCGGACAATGTCGCCGGATTCGCCCAGCTCCCAGAGATAGATGGCGTCGTTGGCGTTCTGAAACAGTTGTCTGAATTTGTTCTCGCTTTCCCGCAAGGCAGCTTCAGACTTATTCCGTTCAAGGATTTCGGCCTGCAATCGCCGGTTGCATTCTTCCAGCTCGGTTATTTGGGTCTGAACGCGGTGTTCCAGCTCGCGGCATTTTTTTTCAAGTTGACTGCGCATAATCTTATTCTTTACGTACGTCCTTTTTCAGCCCGACCGCCAGCGCCGGTTTATCTTCTTCCTGAATCAGATAACTGCCGGTTTCAGGAAATCTAACATCGCAGGTTCCTGTCTGGATTGCTATCAGCCGTTGATAGCGCGTAATATCAAAAGAATTCGATATGATTATCGGCCATTTTTCCAGAAAAATTAAATTTGCCGGTGGTTTTGGGAGGCTTAACTTTTTTTCAAATCCATGACCGGATTTTTCAATGGTTCAAAGCCGTCGATGTGGCATTCCACCAGGTCGCCTTCGCGGATATGTGCGGCGCCGGGTGTGCCGGTGGATATGATGTCGCCGGGCAGCAGGGTCATTACCCGGGAAAGGAATGCTACCAGAAAAGCAGGCGAAAAGGTCATATTCGAAACGGTGTTGCTGGCGTGAACCCGGCCGTTGATGATCGTGGACACCTTCAAGGCGGCCACATCCTCGATTTCATCCGGGGTAATCAGCTGGGGCCCAAAACTGAAAAATGTATCGAAACTTTTGGAAACGGCCAGATAGCGCGGATTGAGGCGCAGGATGTCTTCGGCGGTCATATCGATCGTTGTCGTAAAACCGGCCACCACCTCCCGCCATTGGTCTTCATCCACCTGACGGCATTTTTTGCCGATAATCACGGCCAGCTCGCCTTCGGCCGTTGTTTTTTCCGACATCTGCGGCACGCAGATCAAATCGCCGGGACCAATCACGGTTGTGTCCGGTTTCATGAAGCTGCCCGGGATTCCCCGGGGTGTTTTTTCGGCCAAATCGGCTGCGTGGGCGGCATAATTCAGCCCGATGCCCCAGATTTTGCGGGGATGGCGATATAGAGGCGCATACGGCGCCGTTCGCGTTGTGACCGCTTCGGCTGACAGATCGGCCAACAGGGCCTGGCCTTCGGCTCTGTACCAGCCGTTCAGCTGTCCCAGCCGATCCTGTGTCAACAGCTGCCACAGCTCGGTGGGCCAGTCTTTCCAAAAATGTTTATTGATTACACCTATCGGGACGATGCCGAAATCTTCCCAGATGCCAAGTGTCTCATGGGTGTTAGTTTTAAGGGTCGTCAGTTTCATGGTTCACACAAGCGTGTCAAAGTTAATATGGACTTTAAAGATTTCTCCATGCTACAAGTTTTCATTCGTCCAATCACCAGGGGTTCGGTCTTTCAACCACTTATTTTCCTTAACATACCCATGGCACCTTGGCCACCTTTTCTATCAGCGCTATTTCACCCGGAATGCGTCGAGGGGCAAATCGTCTGAACCCATCACAACAAGCAGGAGCAGCGGCAGCCATGCTTAAGATAATTACGATTCTGGCCGGACTGACGGCCATCAGTATTCCGGCAGGATCAGTCGCTTTGAGCGGTGAAATCTACGGTAAACCGATCTCGGACCGGACCCTCACCCCGATCTGCGATATCTTTGATGATCCTGAAAAATTTGATGGTAAAACCATTACGATGCAAGGCAGCGTGGATGATGAAGACAACCGGGGCACCTGGTTTTATATGCAGGATAATGACTGCCGTGTTCTGGTGGAACTGTGGCACACCAGTATTCGGGTCAGCAAGTTGAAGGGAAGCACGGTTGTGGTGGAAGGCAGGGTTTATCTTGAGAAAACCGTAAAACTGCCCGGTTTTATCCCCACCGGGGTTGAAACTCAGTAACACCCAAAAAGAGCTTGATAGTCATCGAGATATCAAATTGCCCGTTTATCCAAGGAGGTGCCCCATGAAATGGATTACCCGTTGAGGTATACGATGCCATGTACGCCTGGTGCCGTCTGGATGTTGCCGGGGACAGTTGCTAAGTGCATGATTTCATAACTATGGTGATCTTATTTCAATGGCCACCCAACCACACCAAACGACATAGATAAATCACTATAGTCCGCGTGAGTCTGTGTCTTTCTGTGGCTAAAATTATTTATTCGAATCAAATCCGGTTGCTGAATCCAGTTCAAGGGCTACAGTGGAAAGCTGACCGGTATTGAACGATGACTCAAAACACCCCCAAAACCCGAATGGCCCGGATTGCCGGATTTCTAGCCCTGCAGCGCAGCACGGTCGGCGTTCTGGCCATGGTGGTCCTGTTGGGCATGGGCGAGCGCATGGCCGAGCGTTTTTTGCCCATCTATATTATGGCCCTGGGGGGCGGCGCGCTGGTCATCGGCCTGTTGCAGGCCATGGACAATCTGCTCTCGGCCCTTTATTCTTTTCCCGGCGGTTATCTGTCCGACCGGATTGGGACCAAGCGGGCCCTGGTGGTGTTCAACCTGGTGGCCATGGTCGGCTTTGGGGTTGTGATCCTGGTGCCGGCCTGGCAGGCGGTGCTGGTCGGCGCGGTGCTCTTCATCTCCTGGTCGGCTATTTCGCTGCCCGCCACCATGAGCCTGATCTACAGGGTGCTGCCTGAAAATAAGCGCACCATGGGTGTCAGCATGCATTCTCTCGTACGCCGCATACCCATGGCCCTGGGACCGCTCCTGGGGGGTCTTTTTATTGCGATCTGGGGAGAGAAAACCGGCGTTCGGCTTGCGTTCGTGGCGGCCTTCAGCATGGCGGCCCTGGCCCTTTTGCCGCAGCAGCGCCTGATCCAAGACGATCCTCCCAAAGCCGATGCGGCCGGGAGTTCCTGCGAGCTGGTGCCCGAGAAAAATCCGATCAAACTTTTCAGGCTCATGAACCCGTCTATGAAAGGGCTGCTGGTCACCGATATCCTGGTGCGGTTTTGCGAGCAGATCCCCTATGCTTTCGTGGTGGTCTGGTGCATGAAAACCATCGCGCAACCGGTTTCGGCGCTCCAGTTCGGTCTTCTCACGACGATCGAGATGACAACGGCCGTGCTGGTCTACATCCCGGTGGCCTACCTGGCGGACCGGACCACCAAAAAACCGTTTGTGGCCATCACCTTTGTCTTTTTTACCTTATTCCCGCTGGTCTTAATGTTCAGCCGATCCTTTGAATGGCTGGTGCTGGCGTTTGTGCTAAGGGGGCTTAAAGAGTTCGGCGAGCCGACCAGAAAATCTTTGATCATGGACCTGTCCCCGGACAGCTGCAAGGCCGGGATGTTCGGCCTGTACTACCTGATCCGGGATGTCATCGTATCCATCGCTGCCCTGGGCGGTGCATTTTTGTGGCAAATCAGCCCGGAGACAAACTTACTGACGGCCTTTGTATTCGGCATTATCGGCACCGTTGGTTTTATCATTTTCGGTCGTGATATCCAGGCGCCCGTGCCTGAATAAAGAGAATGTTTGTCGTGGCAGAGCAGTTTGAACCCCCGGCACCCTGCTCCCGAAGTATATTGAGATGCCGATTATGAAAAAGCGATATGACGGGTTGCGGTACATGCGGAAATATCAAGGCAACCACGCAGGGCGATGCCAGATTGGCTGTCAATTCGAAGGAAACGCATTTGAAAGACGTTGACAAGCGACGTTTTATTCAATTACGTTACTACCACCAGAGTTCGAATCTAATTCATTTTCTATTTCAAAAGAAATATTTTAGAAACCTTCACCTTTAAAACAATACCGGTGTGCGCCCCTGCCGGCCTGTCCGGCAACAAATTGCCCGGGGAGACGACCACAAAATCGAGACACGCCTGAACGGGATTGAAGAACTTAAAAGCACCGGACTTTGCGACACCCCATCTATGCAGCGCATCAGCGATTTGGACCGCGAACTGAAACCGCGGCTCGTATGAATGACCAGGAACCCTATTTTCACCTCGAACTGCAAAACTGAGATGCCGCCATGCTGGAAGCCAAACATTTAACCAAAAAATTCGGAGAACTGGTTGCGGTTAATGATTTGAGTTTCACGGTTGAAAAAGGGCAGGTCTTCGGCATCGCCGGGCCCAACGGGGCGGGCAAATCCACCCTCTACAATCTGATCACCGGATTTTACAGCTTCGAAGGCAAAATCGAATTTGACGGCCGAAATATTTCGGGGATGCCGCCTTACCGCATCGCCAAAGCCGGCATTGCGCGCACATTTCAGATTCCGCAAACCTTTCCCAGCCTCAGCGTTCAGAAAAGCATCTCCGTGGGCAGCCGCTTCGGGGCCGTGGACGGTCTTGATCCGGCCCATGTGGATGAGGTCATCCGTTTTGTCGATCTCGAACAAGAGCGTTTACGCAAAACAGGTAATTTAAACCTGCTGTGTAAAAAGAAGCTGATGATCGGTGCCGCCCTGGCCACAAAGCCAAAAATTTTGATGCTCGATGAGCCCATGGCCGGCTGCAATGCCACCGAGATCAGAAGTCTTATGGATTTGATCGTCAAAATCAACCAGGATCTTGGCATCACCATTATCATTATCGAGCACTTCATGAAGGTGCTGACCGAGCTTACCGAAAGTCTGTTGATCATTGAATCCGGCAGTATGATCTGTCTGGGTGAACCCGGCAAAGTCGTTAACGATCCAAGGGTTATCGAATGTTATTTAGGTGGGGCTGATGCTGAACGTAAGTAATTTAAACACCTATTACGGTGAATCGCATGTTTTGCTGGACGTTTCCATGCATGTAGAAAAAGGAGAGGTCGTTGTGATGCTGGGGCCTAACGGCCATGGGAAAAGCACCCTTTTGAAATCCATTTGCGGGCTGGTGGATAATGCTGTTGGCACGATCACCTATCAGGGTGCGGATATCAATGGTCTGGCCACCGATAAAATCGTTAACATGGGCCTTATCTACATAGCTGAAAACCGCGAACTTTTTCCCCATATGACGGTAATGGAAAATCTTAAAATGGGCGCCTACTCCAAAAATGCCCGGACCCATGAAAAGCAGAACCTGGAGCGGGTACTCACGCTATTTCCCCGCTTGCGGGAGCGCACGAAACAGTATGCCTCAACCATGAGCGGCGGCGAGGCCAAAATGCTGGCTGTGGCCCGGGGATTGATGTCCAACGCGGATTTTCTGTGCATCGACGAACCATCCCTGGGTCTTCAGCCCAGCTTGCGGCACGAGATTTTTTATAACATCAAGCAGATCAATGAGCAGGGAAAAACCGTCCTGCTGGTAGAGCAAAATATTCCTCAAATCGCGGAACTGGCCGACAGGATCTATGTCATGGAAGAGGGCCGAATCTCTTTTGAAGGCGACAAAGACGAAGCGTTCGGCAACGAGCACCTCAAAGAAATCTTTTTGGGCATGTAAGCCGCAGGCTCAGCGACCGCTGTTGCGCTGCGGCGGATTGGACCGTAATAGCGAGCGCATTCCCCGTCCCGCCTGCGGCGGGACTGCGGGGTTAGCGAGCGAATTTCAAAAGTAGACAGAATTCCTCTCGGTGAAGATTCCCTGCAGCTTGACTTCGACGGGCTCAGCCGAGTCGCTGCAGGGTATGCTTCAATTTTTGATTGACGGAGCAAACCGCCATGAACCTTAGCGAAGATACCATTTTACTGTTGTATGAAATCACCGATGTGATTATCGCCGGTTTGTCCATTGGTTCCGTATATGCCCTGATGGCCGTGGGCATGACCCTGGTCTACGGTGTAACCAAAGTCTTTAATTTTGCTTACGGCGACTTTTTTAACATGGGCGGTTATTTTGCCTGGATCCTGATGTTCGGCATCGGCCTTCAATTCGGCGGTTACCTGGCGGTTCTGGTCATCGTGATGCCGCTGATGTTCGTTGTCGGGTATGGATTGGAAAAGCTCCTGATCGCCCCCCTGCGAAAGCGCGCTGACTGGGAAAACAAAGCCATGATGTTGACCCTGGGCCTGGCGCTGTTTTTAACCAGCCTGTATATGGTGGTTTTCGGCGTCCGCATGAAGTCTTTACCCCCCATCTGGGAAGGAACACTCGAGGTCGGCCAGCTGGTATTCGCCTACCAGGATATCATGATTTTCGCTATGTCCATTGGCGGTATCCTGGTTTTTGGATGGATGCTCAACAACACCCGTATCGGAATGGCGGTAAAGGCAGTGGCCCAGAACCCGGAAGGGGCCAAAATCGTCGGTATTCCGCAGGCGCGCATTTTTGCAGCCACCTTTGCCATTTCAACGGTCATGGTCGGCTTTGGCGGCATTCTGTTGAGCCAAAAGTGGTTTATCAACCCCAGCTCCGGCGGCGCCATCATGGTCAAGGCCTGGGTGGTCACCGCTTTTGGCGGCATGGGCTCCATTCGGGGCGGCCTGTATGCGGCCTTTATCATCGGCATGCTGGAAGCGTTTGTAGGCTGGCTGTTCGGTATGAGCTACAGCATTATTGCGCTTTTTATTCTGTTGTTGGCAACCCTGGCACTGCGGCCCCAGGGCCTTATGGGAAAGGGTGATTAAGCGATGCGTTTAAAGCATATGGCGATGATAATCGGCATTTCCTATGGAATCATGGCGATATTGCCCATCTTTGTAGGCGATATTCGATTCATCATGAATATTTTGATCATGTGTCTCATCTGGGCCGTTGTTGCTTCCTGCTGGGATGTCATGATGGGATTTGCCGGTATTTTTTCATTCGGACAGGTGGCCTTTTTCGTCATGGGCGCCTATTGTTCAGGGATCCTGGCCATCGATCATCATGTCACGCCGGTGCTGTCCATCCTTATCGCCGGTCTGTTTACCGCCGGTATGGGTATTCTCGTGGGTCTCCCCTGTCTCAAGCTGGCAGGTCCCTATGTGGCCCTGGTGACCTTTTGCGTGCACATGGCCCTGCAGCCGACCTTAAGGGGCGAGATCGGAATTGCCCTGGGCAGCGGCGGATCCGTTGGTCTTTTAACCATTCCGCCCATCAACCTGTTCGGCTACACGTTCAGTTCCGCCAACATCGTCCCCACTTTTTATTTAACGCTGTTGGTATCTTTGTCCTGTGCGCTGATTATTATGTTTGTGATTAAATCCTACTGGGGTGTCGCGTTTTTGGCCCTCAAAGATTCCCAGGATTTTGCCCGGAGCCTGGGCATCAGTGCCTATAAATACAAGCTGAGGGTATTTGCCCTGACCTCTTTTTTAACCGGTATCATCGGGGCCTTCTATGGCCATTTCTACGGGGTGCTCTCGTTCCGCATGCTGGATCTGGACCTGTTCAGTATATTGATGGTGATGATGCTGGTGGGCGGCCTGGGGCATTATCCCGGCGCTATCCTGGGGGCATTTCTGGTAGTAGCCGGCAGTGAACTGATGGCGCCGCTGGGGGCCTACCGGGCGGTGACGATGGGTGCTTTGGTGGTCATTCTGGTGTTGGCGCTGCCAAACGGCGTTATCGGTCTTTTCCTGAAACGCTCGGCAAGTCATGTGCCGACCGGTTGATGCTAATATGCTCATACACGGTGGTTTATAAGGGTCGCTGGTGATGGCATGCGGCTTGAAGTATATTATTTATTTTTTCGGCCAATGCGGTTTCATAGATGCAGTGTGGTAAACACTTAATTCCAACAGCGCTATCTTTCAATGAAAGGGGAGGGAGAACATGAAAAAATTCAATCTCTTTGCATGGGTTGTGGCGATCAGTCTGTTTTTTGCCCCCGCGGCAATCGCAGCCGATACCATTCCGGTCGGTGTTCCGATTCCGATGACCGGCTGGGCTGCCGGCTCTGGTTCGGACTATTTCAAGGGCATCAAAATGGCCATTGACGAGATTAACGAATCGGGCGGCCTGCTGGGTAAACAACTCGAGATTATCCGTTTCGATTCCAAAGGGTTTGAGCCTGAAGTGGTCATGCAGGCAGCCGACTATCTGTGCGGCCAGAAGAAGGTGGCCTCCATACATGCCGGCTGGGCCGGATGGGGCCAGGATGTCAGGGCCTACGGTAAATACGATGCGCCTTTTTTTGCCGACGACGGCTCACAGGCAGCGGTGGACGTGTTCAAGGAAGACCCGGCTAAATATTACAATATCTATCAGACCACCGACGTTGGCATCGAGCAGGCCAAAAGCATGTTTCGGGCACTGATGGCACTTCCCTACAAATACCCCAATAAAAAGGTCGTGATCATTAACACCGACGATTCATGGGGTCTTGAAGTCGGCGACACTCTGGAGAAAAACTTTAAAAACTCGGGCTGGAAAGTTTCCAAGCGCGAGACGGTGCCTTATGGGACCAACGAGTGGGGCATTATTTTATCCCAGATCCGAAGGATCAAACCGGCCCTGATCCATATAGAAATCCCCAGCGGACAGGAAAATATCACCTTCATCCAGCAGTTTCTTAAAAAACCAAGCAACGCCATCATCAGCCTCGGTTGGGGAATTACGCCCCGCGAAGTCGTGGACGCCCTGGGAAAGTCCGCCGACGGTATCGTGGGCGAGATGCCCAGCGGGCTGCCCGGACCCAAGGCGCCCAATGCTGCCGGACAGGCCTGGGTCGATAAATTCGTCCGGCTCAACAAGCACCAGGTGCCGGCCGGCGCCTGGATCGCATACACGGCGGTCAAGGCCTGGGCCAATGCAGTCACAAAAGTCGGGGATGCGTATGATTTTAAGGCCGTAAACGCCTATATCCAGAAAAACGGTTATGTGGGCGAACTGGGCCTGATCAAATGGGACAAGGATAATGTCCTGCGCGCCCAGGCCGGCGCACCGGTCGTACACTACCAGGTCCAAGGCGGAGAGCTGCAGCCGATCTTCACCGATCCGCCGCTCACGCCCTATCCGGGCAGCAAGTTCCTGGTACCGCGCTGGATCAAGAAGTAATAATTCGGGGAAGGCGCGAAACGTTTAAAACTGAGCAAACCAGTGCACCAATGCCTACTGCGCCAATGTCTGCCCGGTTGAAGCGATCAGCAGAGCACCGGAGACCGGGGCGATGGTGGTGGATCACGACACATGCGTGGCCTGCAACCTGTGCCATCAATATTGCCCGATCCAGGTGGTGGGCGTGGATGCGGCGCTAAAAAAATCGATCAAATGCGACCTTTGCAACGGCAGTCCGCAGTGTGTGCAAATCTGCCCCACAGGCGCATTGCAGCTGGCCTCCGGGACCGCTGCCGGCAAGACGCCTGAAAATGGCGGTGACTCATGAACGACGCTTATATGGGACAATTTCTGGTGGCCGATTTGAGTCTGCAGCAGGCCTATACCATACCGCTGCCCGACTGGTTAAAGAAAGAATTTGTGGGCGGCAAAGGATTTGGAGCCAAACTGCTTTACGATCTGACCCCGGCGGGAGCCGATCCGCTGGGACCGGAAAATGTCATCATGTTTATGGCCGGTCCGTTGACCGCCACCGCCGCCCCCAGTATGCGCGCCTGTGTGATTACCCAATCGCCTCTGACCGGCATCTATCTGGATTCGTTTTTTGGCGGCCGTTTCGGCCCCGAAATAAGATTTGCCGGCTACGATGGATTGATTATCATCGGTCGGTCAGAAATCCCAACCTACCTGTGGATCAAAGACGATCAGGTGCAATTTCGTTCGGCCGCACAGATCTGGGGAACCGATGCCCTGACGGCCAACGAACGGGTTAAAAAAGACCTGGACGCACCCGGCGCCCAGGTGGTGACCATTGGCCAGGCGGGGGAAAACAGGGTCAAATTCGCGCTGATCAGCTGTGAGTTCAACCGCCAGGCCGGACGCGGCGGCGCCGGTGCGGTGATGGGATCCAAAAACTTGAAAGCCGTCGCCATCCAGGGGCGTCGACTCGTCAAGGTTTACGACCCGCAGGCTTTTCAGAAGGCATGTCGCCTGGCCACAGAGGACATCAACGCCAGCGACGCCTGTGCTGCGCTCACAGACAGCGGCACCAGCAATGCCGTGCCATTCTCCAACACCGTGGGCACCCTTCCCTTTCGCAACTTTTTTGACCAGGTCGATCCAAAAGCAGATCGTTTAGGGGATAGCGGTCAGAAAAAACATCTTTTTTTAGGCAAGGCGGCCTGTTTCGGCTGCCCCATTCGCTGCAGTCAGATGGGGGCCGTGCGCACCGGTAAATACGCCCACCAGGTTACCGACATCGTGGAGTATGAATCGGCCGCGCTGATCGGCAGCAATCTGGACATTCACGACATCCGTGCGGTGGCCCACCTGGTGAAACTTTGCGACAGCTACGGATTGGACAGCATGTCCACCGGGGGTGTTATCGGTTTTGCCTTCGAGGCGGTGGAAAAAGGAATCATAACCGCGCCCGATGGGATCTCTCTAACCTTTGGCAGTGTGGCGGGTGTCGAATACCTGATCCGCAGTATCGCGCTGCAGAACAACGAGTTGGGGCGTTTACTGGGCCAGGGGGTCATGCGGGCGGCTTCCCGATTAGGGCAGGGAGCGGATGCCTATGCCCTGCACGTCAAAGGCCTGGAGCTGCCGGGATGGGCACCCCGCGGAACCCTCGGTATGGGATTGGCTTACATGACAGCCGATCGGGGGGCCTGTCACCAACGCGGTTTCATGGTGGCCTATGAAGTGGGCGGAAAACCCTACCAGGGCAAACCGGTGCAACCCTACACCCTGTCCCAAAAGGCGGAGATCCTCATTGGTGAACAGGATTATCTGTCCGGACTCGATACGCTGGTCAAATGCGACTTCGGAGCCTTTGGGGTAAAACCTGAACGGTATGCCCTGCTGTTTAAAGCGGCCACCGGACGGCAAGCAGATGCGATGTTTTTCTAAAGGGTCGGTGAGCGTACCTGGAACCAGATCCGTCTGTATAACCTGCGTGCGGGGCTCACATCCAGGCAAGATCGCCTGCCGCGACGGATCGTCGACGAGCCGCTTCCCGGTGGTCCGCATAAAGGCCGGCGTATCAGCAATCGGGCAATGGACTCAATGCTGGCCGAATACTACAAATTGCGCGGCTGGGATGACCGGGGGCGGCCCAGGGATGAAAAGCTGCAGGCCTTGAGCCTGGACAAAAACCAGCGCTTTGACTGCAAACCCCGGCTCTTTTCTGAAAAAGATCCGACAGTGAGGATTTAAGATGGCTGATAACCGATATGATTATATCATCGTGGGGGGCGGATCGGCCGGGTGCGCCCTGGCCAATCGCCTGAGTGCCAATCCTGCCAGCACCGTCCTGGTGCTCGAGGCCGGGCGCCCGGATTATATATGGGATATATTTATCCATATGCCGGCAGCGCTCACGATTCCGCTGGGCAACAAATTCTATGACTGGTGTTATGAGAGCGAGCCCGAGCCGCAAATGAAAAACCGGCGTATCTATCATGGCCGGGGCAAGGTGCTGGGCGGTTCGAGCAGCATCAACGGCATGATCTATATTCGCGGCAATGCCCTGGATTACGAGCGCTGGGCCGCCGACAACGGCATGCAGAACTGGGATTATGCCCACAATCTGCCCTACTTTAAACGGGCCGAAACCCGGCTCATCGGTACCGACGAATACCATGGTGCCAATGGACCCTTGAAGCTGGAAACCGGCCCCTGCAAAAACCCCCTTTTTGGCGCGTTTTTCGAGGCGGTGCAGCAGGCCGGCTATCCGCTCACCGACGATGTCAACGGGTACCGGCAGGAAGGCTTTGCGCCGTTTGACCGCAATGTCTACCTGGGGCGCCGCCTGAGCGCTGCCCGCGCTTACCTGCATCCGGTAAAAAACCGGCCCAATCTGACGGTCATATGCAGGGCCTTCACCAACCGGATCCTGTTTGAAGGCAAGCGTGCCGTGGGGGTTGAGGTTGTCAAAGGCAAACAGGCCGCCCAAAAAGTATACGGCGGCGAAGTCATCTGCTCCAGCGGTGCCATCAACTCCCCCCAGCTCCTGCAATTATCCGGTGTGGGCAATGCCGCCGATTTGGAGGCGCTGGGTATCCAACCGGTGCAGGATCTGCCCGGGGTGGGCGAAAATATGCAGGACCACCTGGAGGTCTATGTGCAGCACAGCTGCAAAAAACCGGTCTCCGAGTACCCGGCCATGCTGTGGTACAACAAGCCCAAAGTTGGCTTTCAATGGTTGTTTCAGCGCAAGGGGGCGGCGGCCACCAACCACTTTGAAGCCGGCGGTTTTATCCGCAGCAACGAAGATGTCGCCTATCCCAATCTTATGTTCCATTTCCTGCCCGTGGCGGTGCGTTACGACGGGTCCTTACCGGCCGGCGGGCATGGCTACCAGGTGCATGTGGGGCCCATGTATTCGGATGCCAGAGGGACGTTGAAGATCAAGTCCACCGATCCCCGGAAATATCCCGCACTGACCTTTAACTACCTGGCCTCTGATCAAGATCGGCGTGAGTGGGTGGAAGCCATCCACTGCGCCCGCAAGATCCTGGGCCAGCCGGCTTTTGATGCGTTCAATGGGGGTGAAATCTCCCCTAGTCCGGCGGTAGAAACGGATCAGCAGATCCTGGATTGGGTGGCCACGGATGGCGAGACCGCTTTACACCCGTGCGGCACCTGCAAGATGGGCAAAGATCCCCTGGCTGTTGTCGACCCGGACAGCATGAAAGTTCATGGCCTGGAAAACCTGCGTGTGGTGGATGCCGCGGTGATGCCGTATGTCACCAACGGCAACATCTATGCCCCCGTAATGATGATCGCCGAAAAGGCAGCCGATCTGATCCTGGGCAATACCCTCCTGCCGCCGTCTCAGTCGCCATACTATAAACATCAGCCCCAAAAGGTCTGAATAAAGCTAAATACCGGTCACCGGGTTCTAAGTCTCCGGTGACCGGCATGATCGGTACAATTGGAATTGTAATTTTGACGAAAGTTCCGGGACGTAGATCAGATTGTAATTTTATGCATTAATATAAGTTTGGGCAACATCAATATTATAATCTGATCTACGTCCCCAAGTCTTCGACGTACCCGGCACAGACACCCTCTGGGCCGAACTGCCTTTTGTCGCCAAAACCGAACAGGTGCGCCACCTGGACGATCTGCTGCTAAGACGGGTACGCATTGGAATGTAAACGCCGTATGGTGGAAAAGCCTATCTTAAACGAATCCGCAAATTATGCCGGGATGCTCTACCTTGGGATAAGCGACGTTGGCGCAAAGAAATAAAGAACTACCTTGATCTCTGGATTCAGTCACATGCCCTACCGCCGCAACGCGCTAAAATACTGGCTGAGACAAAAATTTCCTCATTTAAAGCGATCCGCGCATTTTTGAAACTTATCAAATTAAAGAAGCTCAATGAGTGCAAAAGACCTGTTACTGGCGATTGACAACGGTACCCAAAGTCTGAAAGCGCTGGTGTTCGACTCGCAAGGTCAGCTGGTGGTCAAAGAGCAAGTCAAATTTACCCCCTATTTTTCGGAGCAGCCCACCTGGGCCGAACAAGACCCTGACGTATTCTGGCAGGCTCTCTGCCAGGCGTGTCAGCGGCTTTGGAACCATCACGATGTTGACAAACAGCGCATTGCGGCTGTGGCGCTGACCACCCAACGCGGAACGGTCATCAATGTCGATAAAGACGGCAAACCGCTCCGTCCGGCGATGCTGTGGCTGGATCAGCGCAAAACATACGGCCTTCCACCGGTTGGTGGACTGTGGGGAATCATTTTCAAACTGGCCGGCCTGACCAAAACCCTCGCCTATCTGCAGTCAGAGGCCGAAGCCAACTGGATCCGGACATACCAGCCCGAAATTTGGGAAAAAACCCATAAGTATTTGCTGCTGTCCGGCTATTTAACCTACAAGCTGGTCGAAAAATTTGTGGATTCCGTAGGCTGCCAGGTCGCCTATATTCCATTTGACTATAAACGCTTGCATTGGTCGGCCAGCTGGGATTGGAAATGGCGGATTTTACCATTTGATCCTGCGCTTCTGCCACAACTGATTCCACCGGCTCAAACACTGGGCACGATTACAACGCGTGCATCGCAGGCAACCGGCATACCCAAAGGACTGCCCTTGATTGCCGCGGCGGCGGATAAAGCCTGTGAGGTTATCGGTTCCGGCTGTATCGAGCCCTCAATCGGCTGTTTAAGCTTTGGAACCACCGCCACCATTAACGTTACCCATAAAAAATATATCGAACCCAAACCGCTGCTGCCGGCCTATCCAGCAGCCATGCCCACCTACCATACCGTTGAAGTACAGGTGTATCGCGGCTTCTGGATGGTGAAGTGGTTTAAAGAGCAATTCGGTCATTTTGAAAAACAGGAAGCCCCCAAACAGGGATTAACCCCGGAAGAGCTGTTCGACAAACTGATAGATGACATTCCTCCCGGCTCCATGGGATTGATTCTGCAGCCCTACTGGACTCCGGGATTGAAAATGCCGGGACCGGAGGCCAAAGGCGCCGTTATCGGCTTTGGCGATGTCCATACGCGGGCGCATTTTTACCGTTCAATCTTGGAAGGATTGGCTTTTGCTCTCAGGGAAGGCAAAGAGCGCATCGAGAAACGGAGCCACACACCCATTATAAGTTTGCGGGTATCCGGCGGAGGCAGTCAAAGCCACAACGCCTTACAATTGACCGCTGACGTCTTCGGTTTGCCCACAGTCAGGCCACACCTTTACGAAACCTCCGGGCTGGGCGCCGCTATCGATGCGGCTGTCGGAACAGGGCTTCACAAGGACTTTAAAACCGCGGTAAAAGCCATGACCCATGTCGGCGAAATCTACCAGCCCGATAAAAAGAATGTCGACGTATATGATGCGCTTTACCATGATGTCTATCGGAAACTTTATCAGCGACTAAAACCGCTGTATGAGCGGATCAGGGAAATTACGGGATACCCCAATTGAGGGTCAGATCGTCAATCTTGACAGATCGAGGACAAAATAAGGGGCCATATAGGACGCCCAGAGTTTTCCAGTTTAATATTACCCTAATTGAGCGAAAGTCGATGGGGCCTCATATTCAAGGCGTCCAAGGGTGAATCCGTAGTAAACTACTGCGAGCCCTTGGCACCACAGAAGATGGGGTGCCATCGACTTTCCCGACCTGTTGGGTCGACTTGTCCCGTCGTCTTGTGCGGCGTAGCTTCAGCGAATACGTAAGCTCGGAGAGCGAAATCGGAAGCTCGAAGAGCGAAGCCTAAAGGGTAAACAAAATGGAGTGATTTTTGGAATATTTAAAAATTGCATATGCTAGCGTTGTAAACAATCTGCATACCGACAAGTCTGACTAATGAATTTGGTCATTTACGCCCATTTAGGGTAGTACATTGCAGAAAGCTGCATAAATCTATGTTTCGAAGCTTTATATAAATGAGGGTTCGGAGGGTGTATCACTCCAAAGTATCAGAAAATTTAGGATATCCGGATCAGGTTCGTCTATGTCCCTGCTACCGGATCGAGCCTGCCCAGACCCCCCATCGAGCCTGCCCTCAACTTGATTGGGGGTCTGGGCAGGCTCGATGGGGGGTCTGGCAGGCTCGATATGGAGGCCGGCGCAGGCTTTGCAAGAATGACGGTCTTTTTAGCAGATAACTCACCGACCTTTGATATAAGAGAGTTTTTTACTGTAATATTCAACAGAAAGCTAGCATCTGAATGCATCACGCATCCTCAAGGATCGCATATGTTGAAAACTGCAAAACGATAGAGCGTCCCGTAGCTGCCGGATATTTAACGCACCTGAGCTATTCATGGTCTGGTGACGCCGTACCCCCCTGCAAACCCTTGACGACTCACCGATGTAAATGAAAATGACGAGAAGTCCAGCTATGCTGGGAAACGAAGCCAGGAGACAAAAATGGGGACGCGCCACTGTTTTCCAGTTCACTGGTAAATTTCAGGGACAATATGTAGGGTTCCCTAAAAATTCCCCTTCCTTGTAATATGATTTATAGGTTAAATCGTTATTGAGTTATTTAAGGACGTCCCCGTTATTCGCGTCCCCGTTATTCGGGCTGGGGTGGGAGGATTGGCTTAAAATGGATGGATCCAGCCAACTGAGTTTTTCAGATTTAATGAGGATATGAAACCGACAGAAGAATAAACCGGTATTATTAATTATGGCCAATGGTTCGGCTTAAGTTGAAGGAGAAAATCGTCAACGGGGCAACAGAATATTCCATCAACCACCAGTTTCTCTGTCCCTCGATATAATAATATCGCGCTCGCCTCCGGGTAATCGATCAGAAACGTTTTAAGTGATCTCAAGCTTTTAGGATGGATTTGTTTTGCGTTTTTAACCTCCAAAGCGTGAAAGTGATGCTCTCCATATAATATGAAATCGACCTCTGCCCCCCCTCGAGACCGCCAAAAATAGCAATTCACCTGACAGTCAGAGTAATCGCACCAGGCTTTAAGATGTTGTAAAACCAAGCCTTCCAAAGCCATTCCTCCAATTTCAGCAGGACTGTCAAGTGGTCCCCTGGGGCGTAAATGGTAGTAAACACCGGCATCAAATAAATAAAATTTGGGCTGTGCCGTCATTGCGCGTCTCGCGCGTCTTGTAAAGACGGGAAGTTTATATCCCAGTAATAGATCTTCAAGAATCGATAGGTAGTTCTCGACCATCTTTCGTGATACATGGCATTCTCTGGCTATATTGCTGAGATTCAAAATACTGCCGTGGGAAAAGCTGATTGCTTCCAGAAAACGGGCGAACGCGCCGATGTCCCTGACCAACCCCTCTTCTTTGACTTCTTCTTTCAGGTATTGGGCAACGTAGGTTGCCAGAGTTTTATCGGGTGTGTTAGCCGAGACGATTAAAGGGATCAAACCGTTTCTGAGTGCTGTATCGAGTGAAAAGCCGATACCCAATTCAGCAGCCATAAATGGATGGAAATGGGTTAGGAGGGCGCGGCCCGCCAACAGGTTCACGCCGCCACGGCGCAATTTTCGAGCACTGGAGCCGGTCAAGATGAACTGATGGGTTTTATATTCCTCGATCAAACCGTGGATGCTGTCCAGCAATGCCGGCGCCTTTTGGATTTCGTCAATAATATAGCATCTTGTGCCTGGGTTCGCCTTGACTATTTGTTTGATCCGTTCAGGGTGAGCAATATGAGCCTCGATGCTAACAAAAGCTGACCCCTTTACACTCAATTAAATTAACCCATTTAGTGCGCGTCTGTTTGCAAGATCGAATCTGATCAAAATCGGAGGTCAGCATAATATTATCGATGGG
>Ga0126335_1000084_pt1 | contig 40976 bp, 34 predicted proteins | sample OlaspJWI45metaG_FD_108409 | JGI IMG/M metagenome (GOLD analysis project Ga0126335, IMG submission 108409) | Marine gutless worms symbiont microbial communities from Oahu, Hawaii - Olavius sp. 1 OAHU.JWI-45 metaG | ecosystem: Host-associated > Annelida > Digestive system > Unclassified | place... | reverse complement strand
TGATTTACAGTGAAGAGTAATGCCTTTATGGGTTGTGAATAAGCAAGTTCTTTTTCAATTCGAGAAAGTAGATTCCTGAACATCCTGCTTAACGACGTATCTCGTTGCTGCCTGATATCAGGCGCGCTCTCCTGATCCGAATCAATTTTCACGGCATAACTCACGCCATAAGACCCCTATATTTACAGAGATTTTAATGATTATGTATCCCCAATGACCAAAATAATACATTTTGTTGTCAGGATGAATGATAGTGAAACCTACACTGGAATTCTTCCAGAATGAGTTGATTTTTATATGATATTTATTGATTTTTATCAGTATTCTGAAGCCATCTATATTATTTGAGATTTATCAGAAAATTGCTCATCTGATAGTGACTATGTCCATATATTATCTTGCGTAATATTTGCAGACCGCATGACATATATATTTATTTGGAGGTAACTTATCTTTGATAGATAAATTATTTATAAGTAGTGTTATGTGCGACTTAACATTTAACGATGAATACTAAGAACATATCTGGAGAATTTTTTGAACCAAAATAACAACGAAAACATAGATCGCGAGTACACTCGCGTTCCCAAAGAAGCACACATAGAGATCAGTCAACTAGAATACCCTCCATCGGATACGCCTGGAGATCCTGCTATAGCAAAAAATATTGCAGAGAATGGACTATGTTTAAAAGTGTCCACACCATACAAACCCAAAACAATAATAAGCCTTAAAATTGACCTAAAAGGATGGCGACAATATCTTAAGAATGTGTCATTTCGAGTTGATGAGACCAAAGCAAAAGCCCCACTTACTGCTGTAGCAGAAGTTGTCTGGTGTAACAATATTGATGAGAATGAATATGAAGTTGGGCTTAAATTTATCGATATCTATGAGGACGACAGAATCGCTTTCAACAACTACCTGAAAGCGATTAGCAACTCAGTTTCATGATTTCATCATAGCTGGAAGTTTTATCAGTAACCTCTACTTGCCGCATGATCCATTCAACTACCTGGTGCTCTAGCACTTCTGATTCTATCCAGCGCATGCGTTCCCTGTTCTGGTAATACCAACTGATTTTTTTTCGGGCTCTGGATGGCTCTCTACCATCTCATCAACCCTTAACCTGAGCCTTTTCTCATCCAGTTTTATGTCATAAGTTCCTGCTAATTTATGAGCCATTAAGCTTCTTGCTATTCGCTTTCTGGCCAGTCCTTCAAATTCTTTGGGATTAAGGTCAAGCGCATCGTCGCCACACCCTTCCTTGTCCGGATCACTGATTAGTCGTGCCGCCTCCCTGGCAACAAGAGTGGTCGGTACTTCAAAAGGACATTGCTTAACTATATCCGCCATCACACCAATAGTGGTTCTCATTTTCACTGCATCTTGCAGCTGCTTCTCCATGTTTGTCCTTATGGCCTGTCTGAAATGATCAAGTTCTCCTGATGACACACCATGGTCTTTAATAAACTGTTTATCTGGCTCTGGTATAAGCAGTGTTTCTACTTTTTTAACCTTAATTGAAAATACCGCCTGTTTTCCAGCGAGCTCCGGATAGAACACATCGGGAAACCTCAGGTTCAGCATCAACTCATCACCTACATTCACACCAGGTAATCCTTTATCCAGACCTTCTAGTAAATCATTCTCACCCAATACAGCATCAACATTTTTTTCATCTACCTCGATATCTCCTACCATGGCATACAGATCGATCGTCACACGATCTCCTATTATTGCTGGATGTTTAACTTCTTCCCACCTACTGTGCTGTTTACATAGTTTTAGTAGAGTGCGCTCTACATCGTCTTCACTTACTTTTGCTCTGAGTCGAGTCGCGCGAAATCTGCTGAGATCAGGGACAGGTATATCAGGGTATGTTTCGAACAATGCAGTGTAACTATATCCGCCATTGTTAATTGATATCATGTCTTGAAACTCTGGTTTTGACACAGGAATGAGCCCAATACGTTCTGCCGCATCGTTAAAGCTTATATTGCTTACCTGCTGTTCAAATCCCTCATCATTTTTATCTCCCTGTATCTTATTTGCATAAGATTTTATTCGCTCACCTGGCACACGCACTTTCATGCACTTGCTAACACCTTCCACTGTCTCCAGACATACTATGATATTTTCCAATTCCTCCTCCATCATATGACTATATATCCCAGGTAAATGCCATTTGTTATCTGTTTATTCTATCGACGCATATTTTATTATTCAGGTGATAATGGTATCAATTTATTCCTGACATTATTCTGATAATTGTCAGAATTTCTATTGTCATAATCATACTTTCATGGGAGATTATTTCATTGCCACTGATAGTATAAGCTCACGATATAACTAGGTTAAACGCTATTATTAATTAGCGATTTGACAGTCGATAGTCATACATATTTGCAATATTTTCGAAGGAGACAAACGATGGCTTTATTTAACTGGGATGATGAGTTTAGTGTTAATGTGATGACGATGGACAATCATCATAAAAAGATTTTTGATATTATCAACCAAATGCACGAAGCCATGAAGTCTGGCGCCGGAGAGGAAGCAGTCGCCAAGATTATTAATGAATTGCTTACCTATACTGACTATCACTTCAAGGAAGAAGAAAAGCTAATGGAGCAGTGCAATTATGCTGGCATTGCATCACAAAAAAGCTCACATGCTGCCTTTATAGATAAGTTAACTGAATTTAAAGATGCTGCAGACCAGGGGCGTGCAATATTCGTTGTATCGAAAGTATCAAAGCTTGGCGTAGATTGGCTCAAGGACCATATTCTGACGATGGATAAACAATACAGCGATATAATGTCCACTGCTGGTATAAACTAATATGTATTAAATTGAACGTTTAGGTGTCCTCTTGGCCTGGGCTTATTCCCAGGCTTTTTTTTGCCTATACAATATCAACGTATAATGTCTGACAAACTTTCAACTGCCTGAATATCTGCATTCATCGCATATTTATCTTCCACCAGACCAGTGATATCCCGGTCTTCTGTTAGATTAAAATGCTGCATCATGTCTGCCAATTGCTGTATTTCCGCTTCTACAGGCATATACTTATCAAACAGAATCCTGTTATCTGGTGTATTCAATGCATAGTTCACCAGATCCAGGGGCTGATTCCAGTAACGTGACGCGATTAATGCTGCCCTCCTCAATATGATCTTTTGCCCATATACCAGAACGTACAGCACCCTCAACAATCTGTTTGACACTATCTATATCTTTATCAATCAGATCCTGGCGTACAACAACCAGATTACAGATAAAACTATCCCATACATCTTCAACGTAGTGCACCAGCTCCGCATCGCCACTTTTCAGTGTTTGTGCGGCAAAAGGTTCTCCAACATAGTAAGCATCTAGTGAGCCTGCTGAGATAATGCAGAGGCCATATCCGGGGGATTCATTTCAACCACTTTAATTTGACCTTCGAGACCGTTCTCCTCAATCAGCTTGAGCATACTCAGATTGTGGCCAGAGTATCGCATGGGTACCGCAACCGTCTTACCGACCAGATCATGAATCGTTTTTATCTCTAATCCCTTTTGCGCTACAAGAGTGCTTTCATGACGATTTCCAATATAAACGATCTTTACATCTTCGCCCTGCTGATGCAGTACAACTGCTAATGGAGCAATCATAAAACCGGCATCAATCTCGCCATTACGAAGCGATTCAGCCATTTCCGCAAATGATGCAAATTTTATCGCTTTAAAACGCGTGTCCCCGTCAACCTTACTGGCATGATCCAGTATGGGTGCGGCAAGATTGGTAATTACTGGCATATAACCAAGTGTAATTGTCTTCCTTGACTCATGATCAAAATTTTGCCACGCATGCAGCGCAGTTATCAGCACCAGCCAGCTAATTGCGAGTGAAAATAATTTCACTGCAAATGGATACTTTAATCTTTTATGCAACATGACTTACCCCCAACTTCAAGTATAATTCCTCACGCAAATCGCAAAGAACGGGTTCTTTCTCAAGATTTCTTGGATGCGGTATATCAAGGATTTTTTGAGATACCTTGACCTCTGCCGGCGTACCTGCCATTAATACAATTCGGTCTCCCATGACCAGTGCGTCATCGATATCATGCGTTACCATCACAATGGTCTTACCAATGTACTCATGCATGTTGACTACTTCTTCACGCATCTTCATACGAGTAAGGAAATCAAGGCCCGTAAAAGGCTCATCCATAATCAGCATATCTGGTTCTACTGCCAGTGCACGAGCCAGTTCTGCTCGACGCCTCATACCCCCTGAAAGCTGGTATATATGGTGATCTTCAAAACCTGTCAGCTCAACCATGTCGATATATTCCTGGATAACATCGCCCCTTTCTTCCTCGTCTTTTATATGACGTACACCCAGTTCAACGTTTTTCCATATCGTCATCCATGGCAATAATCCATTGTGCTGAAAAACATAGATATAATTAGAGCTTGGGCCTTTAACCTGCTCACCGTCGATGAGAATGCGACCAGAAGTTGGCCTGTCAAAGCCGGCCAGCATACGTAACATGGTAGACTTACCACACCCTGAAGAACCTAGAATACAAACCATTTCACCATCTTCGAATTCAAGGTTAATATCCTGCAATACAACAACTTCCGCCCCGACCTTTGTTTCTGGGTTATCATCATCGCGACTTGTTTTACGTCGATTTATATATCGTTTATTTAGATTTTCTATCTTGATATGTGCCACAGCATCACTCCGTAGATAAACAGATAGTATTTGTTACCGGCCAGACTTTGAGTTGCACGATCACTGAAAATTCCCCCAAAATGCGCAATCCACTCGTGACAAGCGCAACATAATGTAATCCAGCAATAACCCAATAGCACCAATCGTTATCATGCCAACCATGACATAATCCATTCGCAGCGCATTCCTTGAATCAAGAATCAGATATCCAAGGCCTGATTGAACCGCAATCATTTCTGCTGCTACAACAACCAGCCATGCAATAGCTACAGTTATGCGTAATGTAGTGACTATTTCAGGTATCACCGCCGGAACAACAATCTTGGTTACAACTTCATAACGGCTAAACCCAAAATTTGATCCTACCTGGAAATAAATAGGACTGATTGATTGAACTGCAATCATGGTAGATACCATCAGGGTAAAAAAACATGCCATAAAGATTAAAAATATTGCAGGTGGGTCGCCTATCCCAAACCACAACACTGCTAGCGGGATCCAGGCCAACGGGGAGATAGGACGTAGAAACTGAATTAATGGGTTAAATGCATTTCTGATAAACATGATCCTGCCCAGAACCATGCCTAATGGAATACCAATGATAGCTGCCAGGTAAAAGCCCGCGGTAACGCGAAACAAACTGGCAACCGTATGTTGTAGCAAGGTACCATTAGTAATTAATTCCCATAAACTACTTACAACAACTAGAGGCCCGGGAAACACCTGCACACTCCAGCCACTAGCACGAACAATAACTTCCCATAAAAAACAGATGACTATAAATGTTGCCAATGGCAGCAAGAATGTTAGATTGCGTCTATTCACTTATAATTTCCTTTGCAAGTTCAAGATACTGTAATCCTGCACGACTTTGCTTGTCGTATTGAATTACTGGCATATGAGCAATCTGGGATTCCTGTACTTTTTCATCCTGCTCAATAGATGTATTAAACATTGCCTGTTGATAAGTCCCCCTGAATTTTTTATAGATCGCACAGGCCGCAACGTTCTTACGATTAAGCATTGTTGCCAGCACTCTGTGCTCCAGCTTATGATTCGTTTTTTCACGTACAACACCGATCATATTAATTACATGATTAACACCATTCATTGACAGGTACTCACACTGCGTAGGAACAATCGCCATATTTGATGCCAATAGTGCATTCAATGTATAAAAGTCTCCTGAGGGCGGCGTATCTATTAATATGTAATCAAAATAGTGCTGTACTGATTTCAGTTTCTCTCTTAGCAGGTATTCAAAATTTTCATCCTGCATATGGTTCTTTGTAAGCAATGCCATCTTGCTGTTTGATGGAAGCACCCAGAATTTTTGCTTTGTCTTGATTACGAAACGCTTGAGATCTTCATCATCAGCGTGCATGACTTCAAAAAATGATTTTGCATTCTTCAGTCCAAGCAACATAGAAAGGTTTGCCTGCACATCAAAATCGACTAACTATACTCTTTTTTTCTGCAGCATCAGGGAAGCCCCTAGATTGATACAGGTCGATGTCTTGGCTACTCCGCCTTTTTGATTATATATCGAAATTATTTTGCACGTTGATTCAGGTTGTTCTGGTATCTTTTTATCTGGTTTTACAGCCTTCGCAGGTGAATCCTTTTTTACGACAAAGACATGCTTGCACTTTTGACATCTGACTCTGTACCCACCATTAGGAACAGCAGCATCTTTAAGCTTGTAACGCGTTTCGCACTTTTCGCAGGTTATAATCATATTGAAATCTGTTGTCTTTGAAGACAGTCATATACCTGCAGATACCATGCAAATAACAGGCGTAAAATACCGCAAAGAATCAATTATTCTCCTCAATTCTTGAACTAATGATGGCCTCAATCTGCTGGTATAGGTTATTTACATCGACGACATGATCGACAACACCGCTTTCAATTGCGCACTGTGTGAGATTGGGATAGACGCAAGTTTCGGTATCCTGCGCAATCGTCGTACCAAACTTCTGTTTTATTGATGAAAAACCATTTTTCCCGTCATCTCCTATGCCAGTCAGCAGCACACCGATAGTATTTTGTTCAAATACATCGGATGCAGCCTTGAATAGCTCATCGAGCGGTTGTTCACTGCTGTTATTTTTCTTTAAAAACGCACCATCGCCGCCAGCCATTCCAATGACAAACGGGTCATTATGTGAGCAGATATAACACGCACCCTGTTCAAGAATAGTCCCTTCCTTGGCTGCCTCTACACGCCATGGTGTATGCTCATCAAACTTTTTTACAAACCCTGGTAGTATTTTTGGAGAGATCTCCTGTACGGCAACGACAGCTGCTGGCAAGTTAGGAGACAATTTAGACATAAGGTTGATTACGGTATTTGGTCCACCCAAAGTCGTACCAACAACAATGACGTATTCCAGTGACTGAAAACCATAACGCTCTGCCAGATCTGATTTAACATCATAGTGACCAAGCTTCACTCGGTGTATGTTTCGCTAACCACAGATGCTGCAATCTTTACACGGTCAATAATTTCATTTCGTGACCTGTGAATATCCTTTGATATAGCGCCCGAAGGTTTAGGTAAAAAATCAACTACCCCAAGTCGCAAAGCTTCAAAAGTAATTTCCCCATGTGCTGAAAGTGAACTCAGCATCACGATAGGCACAGGACATTCAATCATGATATGACGAACTGCCCTGATGCCATCCATCACTGGCATATCTACATCCAGCGTAATCACATCCGGTTTTAAAGACTTGATCATTTCAAGCCCTTCCTGACCATTCCTCGCGGAACCAACTACCTCTATACGACTATCTGCTTCCATGATCTCTTTAATAGCCTTAACCATAAAGGCAGCATCATCCACGATCAGTACTTTTATTTTTTCATCCATAGAAATAGCCTGTTAGCTTTACATAACTAAAGCTGTGCTACTGATTCGATAGCATTACCTGAGTTGAACGCACGCCTTCTTTGAGTTAATTGCTTCTGACGGTTAGCCTGTCTTTGCGCGTCATTTTGACTAATGCGTAGATATCAAGAATCAATGAAACACGTCCGTCACCAATAATCGTGGCGCCTGAAAATTCGCTTTTTTCCTGGAGGTAATCAACCAACGGTTTAATTACCACCTCTTCCTGACCCATTAACTCATCGACAGCAAAGCCTACTTGTTGGCCACCAGTATTCACTACTACTACAAAGGCTGTGTCGTCATCAGTTCCAATTGAATCAATGTTAAAAAGCCTATTTAGATGGAATATCGGCAATGTCTGTCCACGTAAATGTATAACCTCAGTACCTTCAATGGTTGTTGTATCAGACAATTTAATATGCAGTGTCTCTTCAACATTTGCCAACGGTATCGTGAACATGCTTTCACCAATACGTATCATTAATGCTGGTATGATTGCGAGTGTTAACGGTATTTTTAACCGCATTCTCGTCCCCTCACCCGTTTCAGATGTGATTTCCAATGTACCATTCAGCTTTTCTATATTGGTTTTGACCACATCCATTCACACCACGACCAGAGGTACCTGTGATTTTTTCTGCCGTTGAGAATCCTGCGCTCATTATCAGGTTTATGATTTGGTCATCAGGCATTGCATCCAGCTCTTCCTGTGTATGCAACCCGTTTGATATGGCCTTCGCCTTAACTTTATCCGGATCGATACCGCGACCATCATCAACCACATCGATAACAATGTGGTTGCCTTCCTGAAAGGCCTCAAGTAATAAGGTCCCTGTCTCATCTTTACCCGCCTGCTTGCGCTGCTGAGTAGTTTCAAGGCCATGATCAACAGCATTTCTGATAATATGGATTAGCGGGTCCGCAAGCTCTTCCACAGCCATTTTATCAAGCTCGGTATCTTCACCACTGACATCTAATCGCACTTTCTTGTCCGTGTTATGGGTAAGGTCGCGCAGTAACCTTGGGTAGCGGTTAAACAGCTGGGATAAAGGCAACATTCTTACCTTCATGACGCCTTCCTGTAGCTCATTTGTCGTGCGCCCGAAACCGGTAATCGCTTCACCCAGTCGATAGGTAAATGCCCTGACCTGCTTGATCTCGCGCTGGTCCAGACCTGCTGTTTCCTTCAGAAAGGATTGCAGATCCCTCATCTCGTTAAACAGCTGAAAAAAGAATGAACGATCTACAACCAGCTCACCTACCTGATTCATTAATGCGTCAATTTTATCCGCATCGACACGTATACTTTTCTTATATACGCGTTCCCCTGAACGGCGCTCCTCTTCACGGCGGTCTTGCTTCTCTTCGCGTCGATCACCCTCTCTTCGCTCGGGCAATACGGGCTCTGACTTCTGTTCAGGTTTTTCTTCAACCTCTGGCGCTTTACTGGTCAAAATGTCCTGCTTGACTGCATCAAGTGCTCCACGCGTATCTACCGGCTTACCTGATAGCATTTGCTCAAAAACATCATGTAGTGTTTCTACATGGTCCGTTTCAGGTGCAGGCTCCATTGCTTCGTCCAGCGCACTACTTAATTTATCAAACAGTGCATCTTCTTCTGCAACTTCCAGATCGGTATCTGACAGTGTGACAGGCTCGTCTTTTCTACTTTCAGGTAACACCGGGCTAACACTTGAGTCCTGCTGAATCTGTGGCAATAGTTTATTTAACTCTTCCAGGAAATCAGCCATGAACTCTATCGATGTATCTTCACCCCTACCAAGTTCATCGTTGGCATAATCAATCACCTGCAACCAATTCTGGTAGAACACCCTCAGATTCTCATAGCCCATATAGTTTGCGGATGACTTTAGATCTTCAATATCCTGTTTACACTCAGCCAGCAGATCGGTTGGATTTGATCCCGTTTGAAGTTCTACTATTTTTTCAGTGAGACCTACTGTTTTATCTCGCAGTTGATCAAGAAAGATCCCAAATAATTCCTGGTCACTTTCCTCTTCAGAAAAATCACTCTTATCCGATGGAATACTACTGATTATTACCGGCTCTTCTGTTAGCGGTTTATCATCTAAAGGTGTCTCTGTGGTTACATTTTCAACAGATGGTATTTCAGCCCCATCAATTATACCGGTCAATCGCTCTATCAGGTCATCAACCATTGACACTTCACGCTGATCAGTCTCAAGCTCCTTGCACAACGCTACAATCCGATCACGCCCGTCAATAAGTGTATCAACAATCTCAGTGGTGCCTGCGCATTCTCCCCTGCGCATCAAATCCAGCAAATCTTCCATGCGGTGCGCCAGTGTCGCAATACGAATCAAACCAATAAACTGCGCACCACCCTTAATAGTATGAATAGGGCGAAAAACATCGTTGAGTATTTCTATATTATTCGGATCATTACTCAGGCTAAGCAGCAATGCCTCAATTTCTTCCAGGTGCTCTGCCGCCTCGGTAACAAAGTCACCTAATAGTTCGTATTCTATATCATTTTCTTCCTGCTCTTCTTCCTCATCAGTCTTGGCAGTAATTTGCTGTTGTTCATCGCCAGACGTTTCACTAATAGATTCATCGCTACCTACATCCTCAGCGAATGCTGCGATCATGTCTGCACCTTCAGCATCGGCAAATGCCGCCATCATTTCTGCATCTAAATCATCAGTAGATGCCGCCATTTCCTCTGCATCTGAATTATTTGTACGTGGTGCCGAAGATTGTTCTACCTGCATGACAGCTGGAGCAATCTGTGGGTAGACACTAATCAGCCACTCCGGCCGGCTATCCATAAAATCTAACGAGATGTTATTACCTGCTCGTAATTGATATAACGCATTCTCTACTTCAACTTTCCATGCACCTAACTCACCAACCAGCGTCTCATAACCCATATAGTTTGCCGATGAGATCAGGTTATCCAGTGCTGTGTTGCAGCCCATAAGCTGCTCGTTCGGGTTGTCTCCAGACCTGCACTTTGAGGCTCTATCTTTAATCTCACAAACTCTTTGCTCCAGGTTATCGATAAAAACCTTGAAGAGCTCCTGATCTATTTCTTCATCAGATGACATTTCATCTTCATTATCATCAGCAGATAGAAATGCTAATAACTTATCAATCAGGGCATCGACTGAAGAGATTTCTAACTTCGACTGTTCAAGCTCGGATACCAGCGAGGAGATAAGGTCGCGCCCATCCATAAGGATATCCATGATCGCTGGCGTTACTTGCAAGTTCCCCTGACGCAGCTGGTCCAGCAATTCCTCCAAATAGTGTGCAAGAAATGCGATCCGCTCCAGTCCAATGAATTGAGCCGAGCCCTTGATAGTATGCACAGGTTTAAAGAGGTCATGAATGATAACCTCACTTTCCGGGTTCTCACCGAGTGAGATCAGCATAGCTTCTATTTCATCAAGGTGTTCCCGGGTACCCACCAAAAAGTCCGGTAACAACTCTATGTCTATGTCGCTCATATATTTACCCTGTTCACCCGATCGTATACGTCAGGTTCAATCCAACTGGTCAATTAGCTCTATTATTCGATTACCACGATGCTTATTGGTAAAACCAACGGCACCGAGGTCTTCCACTTCTTTACGGTAACGACCCTCATCAAGATTCGACAGGAAAATAATCCTTGCTTCCTTGTCATATACCAGTATCTCCTTGGCAGCTGTTATGCCATCCATTCCACGCATGGTGATATCCATGGTGACTACATCAGGCTTTAATTCCTTATACAGATCCAGACCTTCTGCACCATTTTTCGCCTCTCCAATAATCGTATGGTCTGATGGACTCAGCGTTTTTTTAATGATCTTGCGCATCATGGCGGAATCATCGACGATTAATACTTGTTTACCCATTACCTAAATCCTGTTTTCTACAGTCTTTCTATGATTGACAGAAAAATACTAGCCAGTGTTAAGACTCTTGAGTCTAATAAGCTCATCGGTCTGTAAGATTCGATTAAAATCGAGAAGGATCATCAACGTACCACCAATGTCGACAACACCATTAATGTATTGATTTTCCAGTCCTGATGTTGCGATTTCGGGTGCAGCTTCTATCTCACTTTCCTCGATTTTGATTACGTTAGTAACCAAATCGACTATAAAACCCGTCACCCTGCCATCTATATCAAGGATTAAAATCCAGGTGTCATCACTATCATCACCTAATTCAAAATTAAGCCGTTTACGTAGATCTATTACGGGCAGGATGTCTCCCCTCAGGTTGATGACTCCTTCTACAAATTCCGGTGAATTAGGCACCGGGGTAATTGGTGCAGATCGAATAATCTCCTGCACCATCAGAATGTTTACGCCGAACTGTTCCCGGTCGATCTTAAAACCAACCAGCTGCATCAGATCATCATTTTCATCCTGATCGGCTCTGCGTGCTCTTATACTTTCAGCCATATCAATAGTCCCCTTCAATCAAGACTTGCTTAAGGTTCAGCCCGGGCAGCATTGTTTCCGATATCTGCCCGGACTATAGTCAGTAGTTGGTTTAGATCTTGTACTGCCTGACCTGTTCTACCAATGCATCGGACTGTTGCTGTAGTTTTTCCGTTATCTTCACAACGTTACCTGCACCTTCTGCTGTCTGCTGCGCCGCCTGTTGAGACTCGGATGCGTTTTTCTGAATATTCTGAGTACGCTCTTTCTGTGCTGCTGTCATACTGGCAACGTCACCTGTTCGAATAGCAACCTGCTCCATTTCCTCACTCACCCGCTCTGAACCTTTTTCAGCTTCTACGACCAGACCAGAAATGATTCTTGAACCACGTACCAGCTTATTCAGTGACTCCTCGGCAGCTTCACGTCGTGCTCGCTGTTGACCACCATAGCCAATCAGGCGTTCTGCAAGAGCGCTGAGTTCTTCCATCAGGCTTTGTACTTCGGCACTGGATTTATTCAACATACCTGCCGTACCGGAGATCTTGGATATCGCACTCATGTTGGCACGACCACCTTCGTCGATTCGGGCCAATGCCTGACGAGATTCGTCTGTTAGTTGGGTACCCTCTGCAACACTGGCACTTGAATCCTTGATTAACTGGGTGATTTCCTTGGCTGCCTCTGAAGAACGCTGGGCAAGCTTACCTACTTCGTCCGCAACAACCGCGAAACCCTTACCATGTGCACCTGCTCTAGCCGCCTCAATCGCTGCGTTAAGAGCCAGTAGGTTAGTTTGTTCCGCTATCTCGGTAATCACGTCAATAATTTCAGAAATCTGGTCTGATGATTCTGCAATTGCCTTCATACCCGCCACCGTGGCTTCTACTGATGCCAGTCCTTCTTCCACCGCCTTGAGTGACTCTTCACCGGAAGAGTTCGCTTCACCTACCGCCTTGGTCATATCCTTTACCGCATTCGTAACTTCAAGCATTGAGGCATTTACCTGACCCACCTTCATGCCCTGCTCTTCCGCGGTTTCTACCACCTTGGCTGATGTCTTACCCATCTCGCCTACACGATCCAGGGTCTCAACGGCTTCCTTGTTCTGCTGTTCTGCTGCTGCAGATACCTCGTTCATCGATGCCTGCATTGAAGCAATCGTGGTGGCAGATGATTCGGCTGCAAGCTTCTGTTGCTGCGAGGCCTCACTCACCTGGGCAGCTGTGCCGCCCATCTCCTGTACGATGGCTGCTGTACCAGTAGCCCGCTCCACTTCATTCGACGCACGTTCCCGGTTGGCACTGGCTCGCTGACCCATATCCTTGGCACCTACCGCTACATCGTTGGCACTTTCATCTACCAGCTTGAATGCACCACGAATATTTTCCATCATGGCATTGAAAGCCTGTGACATCTGTCCAATCTCATCATTACTGGCAACAGGTACAGACAGGGTTAAATCGTTTTCGGTTGCAATACGTCTTACCGTATCTGCCACACCCAGAATCGGAGTTGCAATCGCCCGGGTAAGAAGGAAACCCAGCAGAATGGTTATGAAGGCACCCGCACCCAGCAGAATCTCAACAATCAAGACCAGCTCATTCGTTCTGTCAGCCAGGGCAATCGCATCTGTTTCAAGTAGCTCATCCTGACTCGTCACCATTTGCTCCAGAATCACATTAATCTTGGCCGCCGTAGGTGCTGCACGCGTACCCAGCCAGTAGTTAGCCAGGTTGTAGTCTTCACCATTCCTGATTTCAAACATTTTTGATGGCAGTACCTTGAACTGGTCACGAACCACGATGAATTCTTCCAGTAAGGCGCGCTGTTTAGGACCCAGGTAATGCTTCTGTCCAACAAGGTCATTCAAACGACGCTCATTTTTACTCCAAAGCTTGTCGAACTGGCCTACAAACGACTGATCGCCGCCCAGTAGATAGGCACGAATGGCTGCAAGACCCAGACCAGTCGTACCACGCACGTCTGCCATCATATAAAGAATGTTTTTACGAATTGCTGTGGCCTCCAGGGTACCCTCGATATCAATCATCTGGGTAATGAGAGAAGCCAGTTTACCTGCCAGTGGTGCTGCCTCTTCAGACAGAATTTTGAGTGCCGGCTCCTCATTGCCCGAATGAGATATATCTTCTACTTCCTGCTGATACTTTCTAAACTGTTCAAGCAGGGGCTTCATATCCGCCAGGCGCTTGACATTTTCCGGATCCGTCCACTTCTTTGACAGCTCCTCCATCTTCTTCAGGTTGGCATCCAGGTCATTCTCCCATGCATCCGCACGCACCTGTTTGAACTGCTCTTTACCTAGCAGCATCCAGCCACGCAAACCGGCAAGTGATTTCTCAATACCTTTTTGCATTCTTAATGATGTTTCTGCTGACGGTGCTCTGAGGTGTGTTACGCGATCTGACAACACATCAATTTCGTTTGCCTCGTAAAGAGTTACCGCTACAACCGCAACCAGTACAAGTAGAACTGCGGCAAAGCCGGATCCTAGCTTGTAGGACAGCTTCATATCGGAAAAAACATTACCGCCTGTTTTCTTCTTTTTTACTTGATCTGCAGACTGTTCTTCAGCCACTTTTTCTTCAGCCACTTTTTCTTCAGCCACTTTAGCTTCCTCCATTTAACGATCTATATGAGTCGTGGGATTTGATGAGTAATGGGACTGATACTTCACTGCCCCGGTTTTCCATATCACCAACGACCCATGTCATACCACTCAACATGTTGGTTGATGCCTGTTGATTTGCTACATTTGAATGCTGATATACTGAATGTAACGTCTTGCTTAACCCCACTGGCATATAACTCGCAGCGGGGCGATAAAACTGATCGAAATATAATGTAGTGTTTACTATATTCATAAGATCACACAGCAGATGCCTGAACATGAGCTTCTCTCACACTTTCTGACGCATCCTGTTGTAATACTGTCTGAAGGCTCGATACGATATCGGTATCTGCAACAATGAGCGCTGATTGACTGCGGTTTATTGCAGCCTCGGCCATCTCCTTGCACAGACAGGTCCTGGGATCCTGAATAATGGCAGTGCCACCAACACGATCCACTTCTTCTAACCCCTCAGCGCCATCATCTCCTGAGCCAGACAATACGATGCCGACGGAAGCATCAGCTACGCAATCAGCAACTGAAAACAACAACATATCTACTGATCCTTTACGAGATGAAAATGGCGCTGGACGCACATGTATAGTCGGCATGCCGCCATCATTGTGTACCGTCATATAGTCATCGCCTGAACTGATGTAACACACACCGGCTTCAAGCACCTGCCCATGATTTGCCCGCTTAACGAGAACCGAGCTATAAACATTCAAGTAATCAACAAAAGCGTCGATATGCCTATGCGAAACGTAAACGACTGCAAGGTAAGCAGCTGCATCATCTGCTTTTAGATGGGGAATAATTTTCAGAAAGCCATAGCCGCCTTCATGTGCTCCCATAGCAACGATATGCCGTAAAGGTTGGCGGCCAACTCTGGTAATACTATTATCTTCCTGGGCTCGTATATATTTAATTGCCTGCTGTTCAACATCAGCAGCAAACATAACTTTTGAACGGATATCATCAATCTGGGTTTGCAGCTCTTCTGCGCCATCCTGAGAAGGCTTGGTGACAAAGTCCACAGCACCATAGCGCAGCGCATCAAAAGTAATTTGCGAGCCTTCACGCGTTAGGCTACTTAACATAACCGTCGGCCTGGGTGACTGAATCATAAGGCGTTTGATCGTTGCCAGCCCATCCATACCGGGCATATTGACGTCAAGCGTCACGACATCGGGATCCAATGTTGCCACAGCATCCAGCGCTTCATGACCATTGCCCGCTTCTCCAACAACTGTCACCTCTTCATCAGCATCAAACATACTTGCAATGGCACGCCGCATGACTGGTGAGTCATCAACGATCAATAGTTTGTATGGTTGTTTATTCATCCTGATACACTATTGCAGATATTTTGCGACTTTTTCCATAAGCTGGTCTGGCTTGAATGGTTTAGTTAAATATTCGTCAGTTCCCGATACCTTGCCTTTAACTTTATCCATTAATGAATCACGCGCGGTTAATATAATGACGGGTATATCCTTGTACTTGTCCTTGCGCTTCATCATCGATAGAACCTTGTAACCATCCATTTTCGGTAATATCAAATCCAGTAATACAAGATCTGGAGTTTCTCCTGCCAGCTGACTCAATGCATCCAGGCCATCTTCTGCCTCAATCACCTTACAACCGTTCTCTGTTAAGGTTCGGACAATAATCTTGCGTGTAATGCCACTGTCTTCGACAACTAACACAACTTTACGCTTCTGATGTCCATGACTTTCTGCTGCAGGAACAGTTCTTTCAGACCCAATACCAAGTACTCGAAATATTTCTTCATTAGAAGGTAACGGTACGTATCCTTGTTTCTGTTGCGGGTTACCCACCGCACCCGCTTTAAAAGTGATCTTAACGCTATCGATTTGCTTGATATGATCCAGTGCTTCAGGGCCACGCAGGGTTTGATAAAAGACATCCACAATATTGCCCTGATCAAGTGCGCATACAGCACCATGGCCATTCTGGGTAAATAAATACAACGTTCCACTACGGTTATCACTACATAGCTTGGAAAGCACATTAGTGATTTGTGTGAAGGAATAGAGAGGCTGTTGTTCAGACACCGTATTCTACCTGCCATATTTTCAACATCATGCACAACACTCTCTATGCAGCTGGCAGTTTGAAGGTTTCGACTGACTTGCGCATAGAGTGTGCGTATTGCACCAGGCTATCAGTATGTTGGGCCTGTTCCTTAAGCTCCCTTCCCGTCATCTCTGTGCTTTGGACGATCGACTCTGACCTTTTGGATAGATCATTAACACTCTTAGCCTGATGCATGGCGTACTTGGATATTACTTTAACAGCCGAAACAAGCTGAGCAGTCACCTCTTCGGTTTCCTTCATCTGGTCCGCTGCATTTCTTGCTAGGTTTGTCCCCTCTGCAACACGAGTAATAACATCATTCATGGTATTCACCGTATCAACAGTTTCCGCCCTGATGTTATTTACCATGGTAGCTATTTCTGCAGTTGATTCTCTTGAACTTTCTGCCAGACGTTGGACTTCATCAGCGACCGTACCAAAACCACGGCCGGCCTCACCTGCTGCAGCTGCGTGCATACTCGCATTTAATGCCAGTATGTGTGTACGCTCAGCAATATTATTGATAATGTTTACCGCACCGGTAATTTCCTGAGACCGCTCACCCAGGCGTTTAATACGCTTTTCTGTTTCACGGATAATCGCACGAATACCATCAATACCTTTGGTCGCACCCTTAACCGCATCTAAAGCACTGCGTGTATGGTCTATTGCTTTACCCGCCTGATTGTTGACCGCGTGCGCATTTTTTCCTAGCTTGCTCATCGCCAAAGCAGCATTTTGTAAATCTTTCGCTGTTGCCTGCACGATCAATCGTTCCTTATTGGCTACGTCAGTTGCCTTTCCTGCCTGCAATTTCACGGTGTTTGCCGCCTGTTCTACCTGGTCTGATACACCACTAATCTCACTAAGGACTTTGCATGTTTCACTAACCATCATATTGATGGCATCCGCTACTGGCCCGGTTACATCTTCACTAACTACTGCCTTGCCTGTTAAGTCTTTCTGGCTTAGCTGTGCAACAGAACTCATCAGCTCTATAACAGAATCATTAACCTGCTGATTCTTATGCTCAAGAGAGTCAACCATACCTTTTAACGCAACCATCATATCTTCAACTTCGTCGCCGGTATTCTCGATCTCAATCTCCATAAGATCGCCACGCTGCATCTGTGCACTAATATCAAGAACCTTGTCAAATGCTGCTCTAACCTTAGTAGGTATGTTTTTTGCGAACACCAGCGCCAAAGCTATCCCTGCAAAGGCAAACACACCAACAATATACGAAAGGATCTGGTTCACCTCATACAAACCGTAAACTCCTGCACCACCAGTAAGTAGCAGCATTATTCCTACAAGGATATATCCACCTGCAATCCTCGTGACGAGTGTCATCTTATTTGCGCTACTGCTTATCATGATATCCCCAAGCCATACTCACTATTAATAACGACTTGCCTTAATGTATTGACAAAGGTAATCCGGAAGATCCCTTATTCATGTAAAGACAAATATTTTTATTACTTATATATTTTTACGCTATGGAAGTATTCGAACCATAATTACCACATGTAAAATGCTATAGGATGGCAAATAAAAAAGTAGCCGTTATGATTAGTTTTGGAGACAAATAAATTGACCAAAGTCAGAATTTTCACAAAGCCATGCTGATCAATGATGGATATAGGACGTGCGATGCAAGTAACCTTGGTTGGCCTGTTTCAGGTATGGAGAACTAAACAGTTTAACCAAATTAAGTTAAACCTCTTGAAGCAGTGTTTCTACAGCGCCGAGCAAACCTTCTTCGTCAAATGGTTTATTAAAATAACCCCTGACACCCGCTGCTTCCGCTTCCTCTCGATGCTTTATTGTTGAACGAGAAGTGATCATTATCACGGGTATATGCGATAAAAGACTACTGGATCTCATGTGCTCCGTAAGTTCAATACCATTCATACGCGGCATCTCCATATCAGATAACACGATATCTGCTGGCCTGTCCTCAAGTAACTTGATAGCTTCCATACCGTCTCGCGCCGGCCTCACGATATACCCCGCCGCCTCAACTACCTTAGTTAATACATAGCGAGCGCTTCTTGAGTCATCAACAACCATAACCATTTTTTTATCCGGTTTTGGTGCTTTGATTCGTTCTGGCACAATCGACATTGGTATTAGCGCCGATCTTGCATGACGCAGTAAGTCCGGTAGATCGATTACCGGCTTTACAGAACCATCACCCAGAATAGCAGCGCCGGCAATACCCGGCGGGTTTTCAATATACTGGCCAAAATCTTTCACAACAATATTCAGGCTTTCCAGTACTTCACCCACAATAACTGCTGAAACACCCATTTCATCCTGTACCAGAAATACTGGACGTTTGGATCTGTCGCTATCTCGATAACCTTGGAATAAACTGCATCCATGCCAAAGCCACGGCCAGAGGTCTGCGTGACTTCATCACGCGTAGAAAAACTGGATACGACCAATATACGCTTAAGCTCATCCTCTGATACATTCTCACCAGGGTTTAATATACCCAGTGTTTCTGCCTTCCGTTGTACGGCATCAAAATTTATTCCGGCACCATCATCCTTGCAGCGAACCAGTATATTATTTCCCTCTCGCAGGAATTCCATGAGAATCTTTCCCTCTACAGCCTTTCCCATTTCTATACGTTTCTCTGCTGACTCAATACCATGATCGATCGCATTACGTAATAGATGCATTAGAGGGTCGGCGAGCTCTGTCAATACATCACCATCCATATAGGTGTCTTCGCCTATTACACTCAAGTTGATCTGCTTGTTTGTCAGCCGAGCGGTTTGCCTGACACTGCGCTGCAACTTGGACACAATGCTTTTGACAGGAACCATTCGAACATCCATTACAGCATCCTGGGTCTCTCGATTGAGTTTATCCTGATCAACAAGCATATCTTCCAGGCCCATCAGTTCCTGCTTTACCTGGTATCCCAGTTCCTGTGAATCAGTTGCAGTCTCTGCCAGCATACGACTATATGTGTGTAACTCGTTGTATTGATCCATTTCCAGAGAATCAAAGTCAGCACGGGATATCCCAGCCTGTTGCGCAACACTAAAGTCTTTGATATCGACCAGCCTTTCCAGATCTGCTCCAAGTGACCGCATACGATTGAATTTATTCTGCAGGTTTTGTATTTGCCCGGTGGTTTGACGTACGCGTTCACGCATCAGGCCCGTCATGATTGTCGCTTCACCGGCCAGGCGTAACAAATTATCTATAAGACTGGCCGGAACACGTACTGTAGCTGAGTCATTATTACTATTTTTCCTCTTGGCACCCTGCAATCTAGCCGGCAATGCCGACATACCCGATATTGAATCGGTACTTCCCTGAATGCTGGTAGATGTCGATTCATCATCTGCAAAATACGAATCGGCAATGCCGCTAAGCTCCAGAGAAAAAGACCCTGATTCATCACTTATACTATTAGACTCTGATATCTCATCCTGACTCTCTTCTTGCGGCAATCCTTCCTGATCAATCTGTTTTACCCAATCCAGCACCTCCTGAAGTACAGCCTGCGCATCATCAGGTGGATCACCATCACCGCTTAGTGCATCGCCCATATTCTCGAGACAATCGACGGCCATTTTTCCGGCGTCAATGGATGTGGCCAATCCTTATCACATAGACAATTGAAAAGATCGCTACAATTTTTCTCTACATAGGGTGCCAGCAGATAACTCCTCATAATTACTGCTAATTTATTAAGAATATTGCCCATGTTTTTCAATGAGGGATTTTCTGATCGAGACCAGTCCCTGATATCATTCACCACATGACGACAGACCTCATACAAACCAATTAGACCGACTTCCATTGAGGCCATGCCAAATCGTTCAAGATAACCTGCGTAAACTTCTACAGCATTCCCAATATCCTCTGTAGTTGCTTCGTCGGAATCGATAATATTCTGTATATTATCTAGTGGCCCCTGCATGACAGTCAGCTGGCTTAATAATGCTGTAACTAGCTCCCTGGATGGAAGCGGTGGCACCTCATTATAAGACGAGAATACCTGTGCTTTATCCACCATGTCTTCGTCGACATCCTCAAGATCAACTGCATCATCTAAAATGAATATATTTGTCTCGCTATCAGGACTAGATTCACCAAAGCCCTTATCAGGTAAAGGCTGACTATCATCGAGCATCATCATTAATACAGCGGCATCCTCGTCACTGACAGGCAATGACAGCAATGGATGCCTTAGGTGTGTGACCAGGGCCTCTCCGTGCTGTAATGCCTCTGGTTCTTTCAGATAGGCCATAATCAATCTGGGCCAGCTTTCGAGCAACTCGACCGCCTCTGCTTCAAGCTTTGTCTTACCCTGTGAAAGGCTAGCTACACCCTCCTGGTAATACATCCATAGTTCATAAAGCCCGGAGTAGTCGGCCTTTACAGCCTCCTCTGCAATTTTCGCAGCTAACTCCTGATAGACATCTATATATTCCCTAACACCAACCGCAGGTGTTTCTGAAAGCGCAGCCAAAGAAGACACAGATAAGGTTAATTCATCATTCTCCGAAACCAGGCGGATATTTGTTACGGTACCAGGAACGGCATTCACGATCTCAACCACCACTGTTTATGGTCACCCTCGGAGACAGGTTTCAAGGAACACATTATTCGAAACTCGCCATTGAACCTATTTCTGTAAACAATGCGTCGATATCAAACTCTGTCCAGACCTGGTTATGATCGCCAAAAGCATCACCTGTATACTCTGCAAGCAAATTAGGTAAGTCTTGTGCTTGTTCCTCTGGTTGTTCGAGGCTTATGGTTACAGGCAAATCATCGATTAAAATACAGACGGCCTTTTCTGCTGAATCTAGAAGCAGTAACTTACGGTTGCACACATGATCATCTTCAACACTAGACCCAAGCAACATCCCGATATCCAGAACAGGAACAAGGTTGCCACGCATATTAATCATTCCAATAAACCATTTCTGTGTGTTAGGTATTGGGTGGACCACATAATCCATGACAACCTCACTTAACTTACCCTCAGGAAGCAATAAACCCAGCCCTCCAACTTGAAAACCATAACGCTGTGGAATGTACTCCTCATTGTCTTCTAGTGCTGAGAGGCCTGCAGACGCATCAATAGACTCATGCCATGAGCCTGAAATATCATCGCCCTCCTGAAAATGATTCATAATTAACGTTTCCCGAAGTAATACCAATGCATACAGATAAAGTAATTAGACATTGGTGGCAGAATACTGTTGCAGGTGATTAATAATGTCATCGTCCTTGAAAGGCTTAGTGATTAGCCCCTTACCGCCTTGCATTTGCCCCCAGATTCGGTCTGCCTTCTGGTTTTTACTTGTCACAAATATGACTGGAATATTTCTAGTCTCTGGGTCATCAGCAAGCCTACGGCATGTTTCATAACCGTCCATTCCCGGCATAATGATGTCAAGAAAGACAATATCCGGTTTTATCTCCTTGACTTTATCTATCGCTTCAATGCCATCTTTAGCTACTGACACAAGATAGCCAACACCCTCGACAATATTTTTTATATTGAGAAGGTCTGCTGATGAATCATCACATACCAGGGCTTTTCCAATCATTAAGTATTAACCCCTTCCTAATGCTGATTGATGCGTAACCTCACACATTAATTAACACTTTATATTTAGTTAGATATGAACTAGGCATAGGATATAAAGAATACCAACTCTTGATTTTATTAGTTGGAGTTGAACTGATTCGTGTCAGCTAACTATTCAGTAAACTATGACAAATGTCATATTATTGTGCGTTATTTCTTATTACACGGATAAAAATAACTTAATTAACAACATTATTTAGAGATACCGGAAATGATATCAAATAGAGGGGGCGATATATCTGTGACTCCCGAGCAGTTTTCTAATCACCCGACAATTGGCAATTCTATCCAGAACCTGGAACCCCTCCCCGCCCTGCTATCGACACAATCACACCACCTAATGCCTGAATAATCTGTTTTGTAATCGTCAGACCGATCCCTGTACCTTCAATCCCATCATTATCTGTAGATAAACGTATATATGGTCGAAACAGATCCTCTAACTCTTCTTCAGTAATTCCTCTACCGGTATCAGTGACAGAGACTCTAAGCTTGTTTCCTGGAACCTCATGACATTCTATTGTGACTTTCCCATTAACACGGTTATATTTTATTCCATTGGTAATCAAGTTCAGCATGACTTGCTTCAAACGCGTGCAGTCCGTGTAAATATCCGGCATGCTATCTACACTTTTACAAATCTCAACATGTATTTTATATTTTTCAGCAAGAGTATTTGTAATTGCAACACTCTCTTCTAGTATATCTTTAAGGCATGCATACGTGGGATTAATATCGATTTTTCCCGCTCTTATTTTTGCCTGATCTTGCAGCTCATCCACAAGCGTGAGTATATGACCTCCACCTGCTAGCATATTGTTGATGATCTCCTTCTGGTCATTAGACAGCGGGTCTTTGTTCCTTTTCAATAAAATATCACCAAACCCCAGTATAGCGTTCAGTGGTGTCCTAACCTCATGGCTTAGCTTGGAGAGAAACGCTGATTGCGCCTGGCTTTCTGTTTTAGCAAGCAACTCTTTATTTTCGATTTTCTTATTACGGATAAATAATATTAAAACCAGTATGATTAAAGAGGTCGTAACCAAAGCTAATACCAAACTCTCGATTAACGTTTTATATTGTTCATACTTAAGTCGATGATCATCAATAGCCAATTCGATCGTGCCAATAATTTCATTGCCATGCATTATTGGCTGACTGTAATACTTGCTTGCATAGGGATTACGAGAGCCCTTGCTAAATGATACATCACCAAATACATCTTTTATTGAAAAGAAGATAATATCTTCATTATCAGAAGACTGTAAAAACAAACCTCTCAGCAACTCATGCTCATAGTGAGCGATATAATAGCCACTTAGACCTGCAGCATGCTCTATCATTAAGGAAGCCTTGGCATCGAACGCACTGTCCATACGCTTTATCTTTGAGTCATAAAGCCAGTAATTAGTTCCGCTTACTAAAATAACCAGGAGAAATGCAATTATCGCTATCAGGGATGATATGGAAGTCCTCATGCTTACAATTCTTCCCCTGGAGGGGTCTCTGGGGGCAAGTAGGCATTCTTCAGACACAAATCTCTCCATTGCTTAGACTGAAGATATTCCTCTGCTGCTTTTACTAATTCATGATCACTATTAGACAGATCGTAGACAAGACCAAGGCTTATGCTCGCATTAAAGCCATGTACTTCGAGGTGATATTGATTCTCAAAATTGTGCTTTGCGCCAAATGAAATAACGCCATCTCCACTACTTGTACTTAATAAATTGACTACTTGATGATCGCGCTTCAGTACTTTATGAAATTTGGCTTCATTAAAGAATTCATATCTTCTCTTTAGCTCGGAAAATAGTGCCTCGGTATTCTCTCGACCAACAATAACAATATCGTTGTTATGCCCACCTAATCGAGACCAGTTGGATGTTTTTCCTGTCATTATGTCTTTGAGTTGTTGGAGCTCAATGGATTTAACTCCAGCACTCTTACCTAAAACGATCGCTATTGGTATGCGAGCTAAAAACAACTCGCCTTTGTTCATGGCTTTTTCTTGATTATTCAAAGGGCGACCAGTGCGCCCAAAGATGTATTTATTTGACGCCTTAATCCCACCGGCGTGTTTAATTGATCTTGCCGGTACTTCAAATGAGTACTTATCTTTAAGGTAATTTTTTGAAAAGTTATCAAAAAATAATTGTGCTAAATGTGTAGATGGGCCTGCACCCATAACCATTTGCTTTTCTGTCGCTACGGCAACACTGCTGTACAGCGAAATACAGAGAGATAACGTAATAAATCGAAACATGTTTACATCTACATACATCAAATATTAGAACGGGTGTGTTATCATTAACCATGTATTATATATGTATGTACGAGAATCAAACAACAGGCTCCGTGGCAATAGAAAATAAATAGTCTGACTAGACTCCATTTATTGGGCGATGTTTATTGACTTATGTCAGAATTTAGAACGTTAAATAATACTTAATTATGAGCAACGAACTCAGCACCTTAAAACGATAAGCTTTCGTACAAGATGGACATGTAATCTAGACCTGGCTTCATCATCCTACCCGCAAAGGAAGATATAGTTATCATGTTCAGTCTCACAGACAATGTCTGATTAAGCGGTATCCAATACAACAAGGGCTGTATTATTCCCCATCCAGTTCCGCCATATCCTCAATATCGTTTGCCAATTCCAGGTAGCTATTCATAGAGGAGGCTATTTTACTAACCTGTTCAAGCTGCTCATCAGACAGGTTGCCTGACTCCATCATCGCATCAGCGGTGCGAATAATCGAATCACATACAGGTTTTGCATTTGAGCATACACGTGCCAGATACTCTCCTTTGAGCAGGCTAATAGTCTCTGCCTCGTCTTTTTCTATTTCCAGCTCGCGATTCAGACTACTCAACACTTCCGTCCGTTTGGATACGACATCAACTAATTCTGCATTCATATAACGTAATTCAGCCTCAATATCTTTCAGGTAAGTAATATCAGTAAACGCAATGACAATACCATCTACTGACTCTCCATCGACGCGAAGTTGAGAAAAAGTGGTACGGAGTACTCTTGATTCACCGTTATCCATGGTCAATTTATACTCATCATTGAGATCCGAATTTACCCCTACATTGATGTCATCATCCATGCTGATCAATTCATAATCATCACCTGAATCAGACTCTCCAGTTAGTTTTATCAACTGGATTTCATCCTCCAGCGTAATCTCTTCCACTGCCTCAACCAGTTGACTAATTGCCTGACCAATGGATGCACCCATATCATAGTCGGTAATTTGAAATACAGAGTCTATGCCTTTACCGATACTCTCTTTAAGCGTTCTGCCTAAAAGGCTTTCCGCATATGGGTTCATATAAACTATACGACCCTCTGTATCGACAGTAATAACACCGGACTCAATTGATCGTAGTACGGTATCCGTCCAGAGTTTACCTGCCCTGACCTTTGCATCTGCATCTGCCTTATACAATGCCATAGTCAGGGTAGACCTAAGCTCTCGCTCATCGAAAGGTTTAATCAAATAACCATAAGGCTCTGCCATGCGCGCGCGTTCGAGTTTTTTCTGATCCGAGTACGCTGTCAGAAAAATAATTGGAGTAAGGTAGAGCTCCTTGACCTTACTCGCGGTATCAATTCCATCAAGCTCTCCTGCCAGCATTATGTCCATCAATATAAGGTCAACCCGATTACTTTTAAGATACTCCAGCGCCTTTTCTCCACTGTCTACCACCTGCACAACCTCATACCCTTCATCTTCTATATGCATGCGGATATCTTCAGCAACAATCGCCTCATCTTCTACTACCATTATCTTTTGCTTGGACATACTGTAACCCTACCCCATAACTGTAATTATTTTCCAAATGTTAGTCTGGCTGTCGTACCCTGTTTTCCAGATATCTCAAAATCGCCATCAATTTGCCGAGTCAAAGTTGACATGATATCCATACCAAATGAACTGTCAGATTTTTCCTTATTCTCTATACCAACGCCATCATCAGTCACGATTATACTGTAACCCGATTTGCCATCTATGGATAACGCTACTTTAGCATGCCCCGAACTGCCATCGGAAAAAGCATGCTTGTAGATATTGGTTAATAGCTCATTAACAATAAGCCCACATGGTAGCGCCCTCTCCATATTGAGGACAATTGGATCACCAGTGATCTCGGTCTTGATACCTCTCAAACCAGCTTCGTATACCGGGTCCAGGCGTCCGGCAATGTATTCAATATATTTCTTTACATCAATTTCAGACAGGTTTGATTCCCCGAAAAGCTTCTCATAGATCAGTGCTACAGCGCGTATTCTATCCCGTGTTTCTACAAAGGCTTCACGCGCCTTGTCATCCTTTATCTGCCGTGACTGCATATTGATCAGGCTGGATATGATCTGCAGAATGTTTTTTACACGATGATGAAGCTCCCTGAGTAGAACTTCCTTTTCGGCAAGCGATTTCGTCAGCTGCTTTTCTGTTTCAATACGCTGTGAAATATCCCTGGTATAGCCGATGATTCCGATAACCTTGCCATCCTGATCATACTGCAGGCTGAGTGATGATTGCGCATTGAATAACTGGCCATTTTTCCTGCGCCTGATCGCATCTAGATCATATGCCCCTTTCTGCATGACCGTATCGATAATGTTACCGAGATTATAATCCGAACCATTACTATCCCCGTGAAGAACTGAAACAGACATCCCGAGTGCTTCGTCAGCAGTATATCCAAACATATCTTCCGCACCTTTATTCCAGCTGGTCACCATGCCATCCAGATCAACGACAATGACTGCATCATGTACCTGCTCAAGAATCATCGCCTGCTGGTGTAACTCAGCCTCATTAAGTTTGCGTTCTGTAATATCCTCACCGGAGCTCAATGTTCCGATTGGTTTACCCCCATCATCATAGACAATTGAATTGTTCCACAGGACATCCCGTTCTTCCCCATTCTCAGTAATAACTGGATTCTCATAGATAGCAACCAGCTCTAGTTCGCCTTGCATCAAATGGTCATAAGTTTGCTTAACTGAATCTCTCACCCTTTCTGGTATATATTTATCAAACCAGTTTTTGCCAATCACCTGGTCTTCCACACACTCCAGTATCTCGCAGCCTTTCCGATTAATCAGTTGAACAATTCCTTTATCATCTAATGCGATCAATATCGTACCGGCGATATCGAGGTAGGTCTGTGCCCGGTTTTTTTCTTTTAATAGCACCTTTTCAGCCTTGCCACGGTCTGAAATATCCAGGGAGTGACCGACCATACCAATGACCTTACCCGCACCATCGGCTAATAAACTCAGTGAGAGATGAACGTCGATTAGTTTGCCACTTTTACTCAGCAACTCGACTTCATGATCACCTGATCCATTTTTGTGCAGCGGTTCAATAATTTCGTGTAGCAGGAAATCATGCCTTTCCTCTGGATAGATGAATGCAATATGTTTGCCGATGGCTTCTTCACTAGAGTAACCTAGCAATCGAACAGAGGCATCATTCCATCCAGTAATAATGCCTTCATGATCAGTCGTAATTACAGAGTCATGAGTCTGATCTATGATTAACGCCTGCTGATATAGCTTATCATTGGCTGCAACCTGTTCCGTACGATCCTGTACCGTACCGATCATCATGGTGGCATTACCCTCGTCGTCACGGATCACCTCTCCCAGTTCTCTCACATACAGAACCTCCCCGTTCGGTCGAACGATACGATGACCGATGTTATATGGACAGGCTGGATCGGCCACGCTATCCAGCACAGCATCTTCTACTCTTTCCCTGTCATCAGGGTGTATCGTCTCAAGAAAATCATCATAAGTTACCGCGAGATGCTTGTTCTCGACCCCGAATATTCTGTATATCTCATCAGACCATTCAAGAGTATTGTTTGCAATATCCCATACCCAGTTACCCGTGCTGGAAATCTCCTGTGCCTTTGATAAGTTTTTCTGACTTCTACTTAGCCTGTCTTCAACCTGCTGCTTCTCAGTAATATCGATACCAATCGCCGCAAGCTTCACAGGTTCCCCAGACTGCTCAATAACACCACTGGACCATTCAATCAGTCTTTTCTCATTACTTTTAGTCGTTATCCACAGTTTATAACTATCCCTGGAGCGATCCTTGATCATTTCATAAAATATTGAAATGATATTATCTCTTTGTTCTTCGTCAAACAGCACATCCCAGACATATAACCCTTTGACTTCCTCATAGCTGTATAAAGATACACGTTCACACATATGATTGAAGTGCTCTATCCTGCCCTGTTCATCCATAACAACAATTAACGCCTCAGCTGTGCCTAATATCGCCTGAGCCATATCATTACTTTCTTTTAATCTACTAGCGACAGCATCTCGATCTTTAATTGACGACCTTATAAGATGCATCATATAAATAAATATGGTGAATGCCATAAACATTGAAAGAATACTTATGATGGATATTATTTCTATAATATGTTGATCGTATGACTCTACTTCTTCCAATTGAGATGATAAATAGTAACGATGAAGCTCCTTAAGCTGTTCAGATGTAATCACAATATGATTTAAATAATCACCGTCTAATGAATCATAGATGTAACTTTCTGACGGTAAGGATTGTACTTTCTCCTCCAAAATCTGCCCCTGGTTGACCAGGCGTCCAACCAGGTACTCAAATCTTTCATCGCCAAATACAGATTGTGTTCTGCTAATTACATTTATTTCATTACTCACTTTTCTGCTAGTCAGCAGCAACATATCTTTGCCACTTAACGTGGAATACAATCTATTGTTAGCGAAACCGTCTTTATGCATTTTCCCATGCCACCAGAGTCTTGCATTATTAATATGATCCTCTAATCGTAGAATTTCCGTAATAGTCAGCTGATGGTAATTATGAATTCTATGACGCATCTCATCCTCAATACCCGTCATATCGACGACCATCCATATATTTGAACCTAGTATGATCGCCAGGATAACAACAAGGCCGTAGATCCTATTGAAAATAGATGGAGGGTAACTACGCTTAGTCATCCCTGGATACCACGCTGCGTACCAGATTAAATTCCTCGGCTAGAGAAGGAAGATAATAATTGGCGCCAAGCTGTTGCAAAATTTCTCGATGCTTGTCGTCTGCTGGATGAAGTTTCAAAAAGGCTTCTATCAGACCATGCCTGGCAGCATTGCTGATATCGTGTTGAACAGCAAAAACATAGTCCTGATATGGCAATGATCGCCATAGAATACGAACTCTTTGCTTATCAAGTTCGCCAGTTTCATACATTTTCCTGGCGACACCGCTATTCACCGCACCCGCATCTACTGTGCCATTTTGAATCATTAAGGCCGTCTTATCATGCGCACCAGAATAATGTATCTCACTGAAATGGGTATCAGGATCGATACCGGACTCTTGAAAATAATACCTCGGCATAATGTTCCCCGATGTCGAGAGTGGGGAACCAAAGGCAAATTTCAGCCCCTTAAGGCTTTTCAGGTCACCCGCAACAATGCCTGTCCTCACCAATATGTAATGACTATAGTTGCCATCGATATCACGTTTTACAAGCGGTACCGCATTAAATTGCTGATGCGCCTTAACAAAAGTTACCCCGCCGAATAGAGCAAGATTAATCTCTTTACGACCAAACCAGGCCAATAGTTCCTGATAACTATCAGGCACTCTGATTTCAAAGGTAGCACCAGTCTCACCACTTAAATAATCTATGAGCGGCTGGTAGACACTGAGAATCTTGTCCTTATGTTGGTCAGGCAAGATACCGATAACCCAGTGATTAACCGGCGTATCAGTATTGTTACTTGTGCAGGAGGAAGTCATTAAGGCCAGCACAAGCATTACCATAACAAAGAAATGGGATTTGTTCGGAATATTCAAAACGTCTGATTTAAAAGGTCACTATATGGATATTGGCGTGATTTTAATAATTATATCGTTCTTGTCAGTGACTTGTTATTACTCCCTACGTAATAATAGGCCGTATTCATACCTAAATTACCATTGGATTAAGCGTTTATCTGCTGACTAATACAGCGTGCCAGGGCACACCTATACTGACACCGCCTCCTTTGATTCCTCGCCAAACATAGAAGAAAACTCACTTTGTTTCGGTTCCGCGTAATAATTTTCCTCGAGAAACTGGCCAAGGTCATCCATTCCCAGCGGTCTACTGTAATAATACCCCTGAACCTCATCACAATTCGTATCTTTCAAGAACACGATCTGTGCTTCTTCCTCAGCACCCTCTGCAACAACCCTGATACCAAGACCATGCGCCATTGCAATAATCGCCTGAGTCAATGATGAATCCTCTTCGTTGTCAGTAACACCCATAATAAACGACCTGTCTATTTTGTGTACTGATCGGAAATTTCTTTAAGTAACTTAGCGAGGAATAGCCCGTGCCAAAATCATCGACAACTATTCTAATTCCTTTATTGTGCAGATTTATGAGAATATTAATTGTTTTATCTGCATCGTCCATCAAAATACTTTCTGTAATTTCCAGTTCAAGATATTTAGGATGCAGACCACTTTCATTAAGTACGCGATTAATCATCTCTTCCAGGCCACCGTCCTTAAACTGGCGGGCTGATAGATTCACCGACACACTAAGCTCAGAAAATCCACTCTCCTGCCAGTGTTTAGTTTGTCTACAGGCTGTGGACAGAATCCATTCGCCAACCGAGACTATAAGTCCGGTATCTTCCAGCAAAGGTATGAATTTAAATGGTGGCGTCAAACCTTTATCAGGCTCCATCCAGCGAATCAGCGCTTCCATTCCGCAAATCCTTCCACTGGCAAGATCAAGTTTTGGCTGATAGTGAAGCAGGAACTCTTCTGCATCTAATGCATGGCGTAATCGCGTTTCCATGCTTAATCGTTCTTCTGCCATACCGTCCATACTTTCAGAATAGAATTGACAATTATTTCGCCCCTGTGCTTTTGCGTGATACATCGCAATATCTGCGCGAGTGACAAGTAGCTTTGAATCATCGCCATCATCCGGGTAGCAACTAATACCAATACTTGCGGATATAAAGAGTTCGCGTGCCTTAACAATGATCGGCTTTTCGAGTGCTATTTGGATTAATTTTGCTATCTTATGTATATCGTTTAACTCTGCAACGTCATCCAGAATAATTGCGAACTCATCACCCCCAAGTCGCGCAACTGTGTCACCAGCACGAACAAAACCAGAAAGACGCGCAGCCACCTCACCTAGCAGCTGGTCACCTGCATCATGACCAAGGGTGTCATTGATAATCTTGAACCTGTCTAGATCCAGAAACATAACAGCAACCATACGGCTATGCCATGGCGCACGGGACAAGGATTGACGTAAGCGGTCAAAAAACAGGGCCCGGTTAGATAACCCAGTCAAATAATCATAATGAGCTAGCTGCTCAAGATGTTGCTCATCCTTTTTGCGATCAGTAATATCTCTATCTATTCCCCGATAACCTCGAAAGTTTCCATCATGATCGTAAATAGGTACTCCACTACTCTCCAGGACGACCATATGTCCATCTTTATAAAGGTTAATGTTTTCCATTGATACTACAGAAACACGTTCTTTAGCTATTGACTTAAATGCTAGCGCTACCCGCTCAGCTTCATCTGGCGCCATGAAATCAAAAGGAGTTTTGCCGATTATTTCATCGGGGCTATAACCGAGGATTTCTTCAATTTGTGGGCTAACATAAGTATATACAGCATGCTCATCGACTTCCCATACCCAGTCATTACTCGCCTCAACCAGGTTTCGGAAACGCGCTTCACTTTGAAGAATACTCTCTTCTATTTTTTTCCTCTCTATAGCCTCTGCAAGGATATTTGCCGCTGTACGTAAAAAGGTAACATCAACTTTGCTAAACTCTTTTATCTCCCTGGAATGTACACAGACCACACCGTATGGTTTTCCATTACCACTAATGGAAACACTCATACCACTGACAACACCGTGTCCAAAAAGAATCTGAGGCCCACTAAACCTTGATTCATTGATCAAGTCATTGACTATGACTGGCTCCCTGCTTATTAGCGTATAACCCGCTTGTGTATTTTCTGTCACATCAATACGGCCTACATCAATCAGATTTTCCCCCCACCCTTCACCGGCCTTGAATATTAAGTCACACCCATCAGGCGATAATTCAAGTATTGCGCTATAGTCCGCCTGCATAATTCCGGCTATCAAACCTACTGAACGGTCAAGTAATTCATACAGACTAATATCCATTAATGCGATCTGGCCAAGCTCAGCTATGCCAGCCTGCTGCTTTACATGGTGGCTTAATTCTCTTTCCGCATATTTCCTGTCACTAATATCCAGACAGTACCCGGTAATACCTATCTCATTACCCTCTTCATCCCTAAGCAAGGACAATGACAAATGAGCGTCAAAATAGTCGTCGTTATTACGACGCATAATCACATCAGACTCGTATTTTCCTTCTGCACGCATTGCTTCCATTGCTTCATGAATATCATCCAGACCATATTCTGGATAAATAGAAGAGATACTCTGCCCAATAGTATCTACTGCCAGGTTACCCAATAAACGCTCTGCACCTCTATTCCAGCTAGTCACTACACCATTCATATCTATAGATACAACGGCATCATGTATATTATTAATTACATCTGCCTGCGTCCTTATTGCATCCTCATCTTTCTTATTGGAAATAATTGATGCGATCGTATTGGTAACAGTCGTCAAGAATACGAGATCCTCTAAATCTTCAGTATAGCCCTCTGCCTTATATAAACTTAACACACCAAGTAAATTGGCACCAAGCATGATAGGCAGAGCAATACGATTCTCCTTGTCATCACCTGAATACAAATGAGTAGCATACTCTTCATCCAGGGGATCCCCCACCACAGGTTTACAGGTTTCAGCGGCTTTTCCGCATAGACATTTCCCAAAAGGCACCTCACTGCAGTAATCTGCTACAGATGGCTGCAACCCAATATTTGACACCATCTTAATAATTTCTGACGTGCCTTCCCTGAGAAACACACAACCTTTTTTCTTGATATCCAGTGACGAAATATCAAACAGGATATTAAGCACCTGATCCAGCTGGCTTTTCAACGAAATTGGCTGGAGAGAAATATTGACAATATCATGCAATGCTTTCTGCTTGATATTTTCATCCTTGAGGCGTCTCTCGTTATGTCTACGTTCTTTATCATAACGACGAACAACAATGAGACCCACAATCAGCAATAACATGTCGATGATTGCTATTGCTCCCATTCTCCCCATGAGTATCTCGTGCTTTGACTCATGTTGTTGTTGATAGACCGAAACCACATTATTAGATAATGATGTAAGCTCATGGGAAAATTTATCTATAATGGAATACAATCTTCTTGCTTCAGCTTGTGTAACTGAATCTGTTACGATTAATTCCAAAGACGGCTTGACGCCATCCCAATATTTTCTTACTTTGCTTAATTCTCGCTTAATCTCATTCGAAGCAGGCGGCAGAAAGTATCCATTAATCGTACCACCATTAATTAATACGTTTAGCGAGGCATCAAAATCGACGATTTGGTTCTTGGCTTTAATTATCTGACTTTTGTCGCCAAGGAGAATAAGGTGTACTGAACCATGCATCTGTTCGGAAAGCATTCTCTGTCGACCTGCCATATTAATAAAGGCAGCATCTGTATCGACTTCATGTAAGTAAGCATAAAACAGCCCGATGGCAGCAAGAGCACCAAATAGCGGCACAAAAAGCACCACTGCGATCTGTTTTGTGATATTGAATTGCACGACTAATTTCTATCTTGATGTGTTGATCAAAGCTAATTCGACAGCCAATACCATTTGAATATTTCTAATATATGTACGCATCGTCGAAATTATTTACTGGTAAGACTGACTAGTGATACAACTGATTGGGCACACGATGTCATCAGTATTATGGTATCGGTATACATTTTTTCTGCTACTGCTATGTGGTCATACAATGTACAGGGATGGCCTGCTGGCATCACCACTATTTCACCTGATCCACTCAGAAACCTGATGCTATTTTCTGATATATGTCAGTTTTTAGTTGATTTGATATCTGACGGCTACCGTCAGTACATATCTACATGATAAATCAGGGAATCCTTATCCATCACCCATTAATAATACTTCCTGCTCCAGACCACCACCATGACGCGCCATCAAGTCAACCAGCTTCTTGATGGAATCATCATCTTCGTGACTAATTTTTCGATAGTCCTCCACATTATTATTGAGCAAATCACGATCAGCATAATTAGAAAATAAATCATCTATATTATCGGGCAGATAAAACGAAACACAGGTCTTAAGTCGATTCTGTAAGCGCAGGTATTCCTGCACTCCTGACGTGGTATAAGCACCGAAGTAAATAACTTCAATCTCCTGCCCGTGTTTGGCTAACCAGTCAAGCAGCGCATTGTGTAACCGTTCGCTGGCATATAACGCACAATCGATTGTCTCATCCAGATGCTCCACATAGTAAAATAACTCCAGGTTCTCAACTACACTGACTTTTCTACACTCCATCCTCAGTGGTGTGTCCGAATATATCTGAGCCGATACTACCCCCAGATCTCGTGTCATCCTACATGCATCTATATTAACGTCGGGATACGTAAGTGCGCCTGAAAAAAAACGCATGGAGGCCGTTGCCATCCCCTGAGCCATAGACCGCTTCGCTGAACTGAGATCAACATCTTTGCGAGATTTTGATTGATTATTTCGTCTTGATACTAACTTACTATCGTCGGGATAGTATTGGTGCAAATAGTTTTTTAATACATCGGTATTATTGAGAACATAGCGCTGATCCTGACCATACTCGCACATATCGATTGCACCGATATCCACCATAGTCTTTACAACATGCTGAATACTCTCAGCTATATTGACAGAAGATACCGACTCATCATTAATCAATTTATTTAAAAAGATTGATAGTTCTGACATACCAGTTTTCTCTTGATAGTCTGGATCAATTATCGACTAATTATAACCAGCCTAATTAACCAATATCTTCATGTAACTTTCAAATATACATGTCATATTGCGATAGACTATATTTTGATTTTTGTCTGTTTGTTAAAACTTATTCCGTGAAAGAGGCATATTATTGGCAAATAGAGGGTTCTTGCCATGTGATAGCATAAAGCCCACAACCAATTAATTAGCATCAAGTATTTCGCGTATTTTCTGCATTAACTGCATAGCAGTGTAGGGCTTACTTAGCAAATCACCTGTTATTCCTTGTTGCTCACCCTTATTTATATCTTTCTCACTTGCGTATTTGCTAAAACCCGAGGTAAGCAGTACCTTTAAATCTGGCCGCATAATGGTTGCTTTTTTCGCCAACATATAGCCATTCAGTTCTCCCGGCATCACGACATCACTGAACAAAAGCTTGATATCCGGTTCTTTAGCTAATATTTCTAGCGCATGCTGACCATTACCCGATGTCAGCACTTTATAGCCCTGAAGCTGAAGTAGTTTCGTGGTGGTATCCAGCAATGACTTGTCATCGTCGACCATGAGAATAGTCTCTGAGCCTTCAGGCAGAACTCCTGAGTCCATCTTTATCGTATTCTCTGATTTCATCTCCTCATGAGATCGCGGGAGATAAAGCTGAAAAGATGTGCCTTGGTTCTTGATTGAATCTACGTGGATACAACCACCAGAACGTTGAACAAATCCATACACCATTGCCAATCCTAGACCGCTACCTTTACCAACTTCCTTGGTCGTAAAGAATGGGTCAAAGATACGCTCTAGTATCTCGGATGGAATCCCTGCTCCCGTATCGCTTACAATTAATTTTACATACTCTCCAGGAACACCAATAGAATGTCGTGCACAGAATTCTGAATCAAGCGTTACATTAACTGTTTTCAGTAAAATCTTCCCATTTCCAGTCATGGCATCACGTGCGTTAATTACAAGATTGAGCAGACTGTCCTGAAAATCTCCAGGGTCAATCTTCGTTAGCCACAAGTCTTCGTTAAGATAATTCTCTACTATATTTTCAGGAGTGATAGATCGTTCTATCAACCCTCTCATTTCCGCGATCAGGTGATTAACGTTGGACACTATCTCCTGTTCAACTTTGTTTCTGGAAAATCCGAGAAGCTGTTTAATTAGATCTGCTGCGCGCTCCGATGTTTGCTTGATATTGCTCACCAGTTCGTTTGCTGAACTGTGGTCTGATATTTCACGTTTAAGCAAGTATAGATTGCCAAATATTATACTTAGAATATTATTGAAGTCGTGCGCAATACCACCCGTCAGCTGACCAACAGCCTGCATTTTCTGGGCGCGGCGAAGAGATTTTTCAGTCTCAACACGTTCCGAGATATCTTTCATAACACCAACAAAACCTTCTTTATTTCGCTTTGTAATAGGCGTTACATGAAGTTCCATAGGAAACTGGCTACCATCCTTTCGCTGTCCAACTAAATCCCGGTTTCGACCGATAATGCGCGAATACGATAGTCTTGAATTATCTGTATATTTTTTGTGTGCTTTTCGATCTGCTTCCGGCATTAGTATTGCAACGTTACTGCCGACAGCCTGTTCCTCTGTATAACCAAATATGTTTTGCGCATTCGAGTTAAATGAAGTGATATAACCCTTGTTATCGATAGCGATTATTCTCTCACCAATATTATCCATCACTGCCTGCAAATACTCTTCACTCTCCCTGGCTTCTATAGCCCGTGCACGCGCCTGATCGAGCGCATCCTTTAATCTTTTTTCTTCCTGGCGAGACAATCTTGTCATCACAATGAGAATAACAATAATGCTTGCTACTGCCAGAAGTAATGCAAGCACCTGAAATATTTGACTATTCTTTTCGAAGTCATGGTTTATCTTCTCTACAAACTGGGCTGACTTTTTATCATATTCATCTATAGTGAGTTGAATACTTAAAAGTACCTCATTTTGTCCGGGGATTGCCTCCTCGATTAAAACCTTTTTAGCTTCGTCACGCCTTCCTTCTAATAATAACGCGGCAACCCTATCCGTCTTTGGTGCAGTGTTCATTGAAACGAGCCTTTGGTTACTCAGAATACGCTGTTCGGTATAACTTAATGATAATTTGAACAGCTCTTTCCTGGCTCTAAGGAAGTTTCTTGCCTGTTCCCCAAGCTTTTGGCCTAAATCATCAAGTACAAAGGCATCTTCTTCATTCAGCATTTTGAGCAATATAACCGCGCGCTCACGCGCAGACTTATACATGGTTGTTAATAAGCGGCGCTTAAGTATCTGATCATTGATTGTATTAGTCGTGCTTATCAGGGCCGCCTTTTCATTACTATAGCCCTCATAAATAAGATAATCTGCGCTCATGAAGACCAGGATAATAACGAGCAGCAATCTTTTGTTATTAATATTTAGCATATCTTTAGATATCAAAGTAAGATTGGACCGGCGCGCACTTATCTCTACCGTGTCATAAGACTTGATTTTCAGGATCATTATCGCTGAATATTGAAATCACCACATGATAAAGACTTGATATATATAGAATGCTCTCTAATTTATTCTGATAAATGTCATTTTTTAGCTGATACACGGTGAACTACATAACTATATTGCCTAATATACCAACCCTGAATCATCCATCGGAAGAACTGATAAGACACTGGGAGTTCTGACATCATTAATTCTCCACATGAATAGCCCTCAAAAAAGAATCCTGCTTGTAGAAGATGAAGGCCTCCTCAGGTCTATGCTTTACATGGTTTTCAAAGATGAAGACTATGAGACTGATATAGCCGCCGACGGCAAGGAAGCCTGGGAACTACTGAATGAAAATGATTACGCGCTTATTGCTACAGATATGTATATGCCCGAAATGAATGGCGTTGAGCTAATACTGAAATGTCAGGAGTCCTATCCAGCAATAAAAACAATCCTGATAAGTGGTGGCGGATCTGAGATCATCGGAGAGCATAGAGACCGGCATATAAAATTTAATGATCAGGAGCTGGATATTGGTATGTTGCTGATGAAACCATGCGACCTTGATGAATTGTTATCCGTTATTAAAATGCTCTTACATAAATAAGAGCAAGTTATTACGAATACCCATTGCTACGCATACATTGATACCCCATGATGAAATTCATGTTGATTATTTGCTTGAGACCCTATTAAGAAAATGACTTGTCCTAGGAGGTAATACCTCCTTATTCAACAGGGGGGAATAACATACGGAATGTACTACCCTCACCTGGCTTACCTTCCAGCAAAATATGCCCCCCATGATTTTCCATAATACGGTATATGACCGATAGACCCATACCGCTTCCCTTTCCAACATCCTTGGTAGTAAAGAAAGGGTTAAATATTTTTTCCCGAATATCCAGTGCGACTCCTGAACCCGTATCACTTACGCATAGCTCTACCCAATCACCACGTATCGGTTTATAAGTAGTTAGAGAGATTGTCTCAACACCGCGCACCCATCCAAGCGTGATGGTTAGCGTTCCACTTTCTTTCATTGCATCTCGTGCATTAACAGCAAGGTTCATAAGTATTTGGTGTAGCTGTGTACCACTCATAAATACAAGCGGCAGATCTTCCTCAATCTTTTGCTTGATTGTTATGGAAGCGGGAAAAGTAGAGCACAGCATTTCTATTTCCTGCCTAATCAATGGACCTAACTGGATTGGCTCATCAGCAACATCATCCACTCGGTTAAAGACTTGCATTTGGGAAACAAGGCTAGCAGCGCGCTCACCAGCATCCTTTATATTATTCACGCATGAAACAAGCCTGTTTTTATCATCAAGATATTTGCCAAGCGCAAGCTCTGCATGACCATTGATGACAGCCAAAAGATTATTAAAATCATGCGCTATTCCACTAGTCAGCTGACCAAGTGACTCCATCTGCTGAGCCTGCTGCAATTCCCGTTGTAGACGAAACTTTTCATTCTCCGCCTGCTTCTGCTCAGTTATATCAGTTACAATATTTGCAAAATAGTAAGGATCGCCATTATCGTCACGAATTAGAAACAAGCTATTCATGGTTGGTACAGGTGAGCCATATTTATTCTTTAAGCGTAATTCACCAGACCAGAAACCATCATTGATGATACGGGGGAAAATCTCTTTTTCTAACCTGGCCTGCTCACTCTCAGAGTAGTAACTGAAAACAACATTCTTTCCAGTTACTACACTAATGTCTGTCTCACCAAATATTTTCATGAGAGCTGGATTTACGTATTGAATTACACCATCAATAGTTACCCACCCCATGCCCTGGAGCGATGAATCCGCAAAGGTTTTGAAAACACGTAGAGCATCCTGGTTTCGTAGATTTTTTCGATAAGACCTGCCAAGGGTAATAAGCGGGATTAGTACAAGTAGCCCTACAATAACAAGCATCAGACGAAACAAAATGATACTACTTGATGATTGAGACCAGCCTCCTTTCGGGATAGCAGCCATTTGCCACGAACCGTATGGAAGCATAATGTCAACCAGTTCTGGATCATGCGAAAAAATATCTTTACTGCCAAAAAATACATCGCCTTGCTTTCCCTGACTGTCTTTGCCACGGATTGCAACATCGATATTGAGATTGTCGTTGGCTAGCCCGCTTTCCTGATAAAATTCATCTTCATCAATAACGGCTGAAACCATCCCCCAAAATTTATCCTTTCTACCCCCATCTACTATCAGAAATACGGGAGCACGCGCAATAAAGCCACGGCCTCCCTGAACAAGATTCAAGGGACCTGCTATAACCAGACGATCTAGATCCCTTGCGTATAGCACAGCAGAGAGTTGATCTGGTAGTGTTCGATAATCAAGCCCAATTGCAGCCTCGTTACCCTGCACAGGATATATATAACGTATCACCATATCAGGCGCAGCGCCGATATTGCGTAATTGAGAGGGCTGCTCGAATAGGTATTTTGCTAACATGGCAAAGTGTTCCTGGCTCATATCAGGCGTGACATTTAGAGCGCCAACTAAACCCTTCATCAGCAGAACATTACTAGTAACTTGGCGTTCTATTTTCGCGCCGAGCGCGCTGGCTTCATTGAATACTGTACGTCGTAATGTCTGCTCCTGGTTCTGACGGTACAGACCATCGGCATATATGCCAAGGCCAATGATAAAGACCCCAGCGATAATACTCGGAAGGTACGGAATCAATCTTCTTTCATGGATCGACATACGCTGTTATCCCAACTGTTTCTTGTTGTTACTTATTAGGGCTTAACTATCTCAATATACTGCGCATATTAATGTGAGAGTATTCACAAGTATGATCGAAATTATAAAGATGAATAATACCTGAAATCTATTTGGGAATATCAGGCAAACTAGCTGAATTCTTGTTGGCTTTTACGAACTCCCAGAACGTATGTCCTTGGAGTGTAGACTGTATGGCGGAGAGCGAGGGATTACTCGGCACTTCCCTGTGCCTCGCCCCTTCGGGGCCAGCCTAAGGCTGTTCCAAATGGCTCCTGCCATTTGGTCGAACTGAGGTTCTCATCCGTCACTCAAC
>Ga0126335_1000083_pt1 | contig 41057 bp, 41 predicted proteins | sample OlaspJWI45metaG_FD_108409 | JGI IMG/M metagenome (GOLD analysis project Ga0126335, IMG submission 108409) | Marine gutless worms symbiont microbial communities from Oahu, Hawaii - Olavius sp. 1 OAHU.JWI-45 metaG | ecosystem: Host-associated > Annelida > Digestive system > Unclassified | place... | reverse complement strand
TGCGGAGCCTGCCCTGGCGCTTCAGCGAAAAATGGCGGCATTCGTTAAGATAATTTTCAAAAGTCTGGTATTTCGATGCCCGATCTGCAGCCAGTTCTGGGCCAGGGTTGTGGAAGCGCTTGCGCGCTGTCTATTATTTGAAACTGGAAACTGGAAATTTGAAATTGGGGAAAAGGAAAACCTATAGAGCGTTTGGTTTAGGCCATTTTAGACATTATGGACAGTCTACCCAAAAATCAAAATAATACCCATATCGGAACGTTATTCTGACAAACGTTCTATACATTCTTCATCATCGCAGCGGTTGACGGATGACCAAATAGTCTGATACCGAATCTGGATCAGCCGTTCACCATCGATTTCATCTAAAATTCAGGAAAATAAAATGCAAAAAATCGTCGAATGCGTACCCAACTTTTCCGAAGGCAGAGACAAAGACACAATCGAAGCCATCGCCGCGGCGGTCCGGCATACCGAGGGGTGCAATCTGCTGGATGTAGACCCCGGCCAATCCACCAATCGCACTGTCTACACGTTCGTCGGGGATCCTGCGGCGGTGGTCGAAGGGGCTTTAAATGCGGCCCGGGTGGCCAGAAACCGAATCGATATGCGCCGTCACAGCGGCGAACACCCCCGCATGGGAGCGCTGGATGTCTGTCCATTTATCCCGATTGCCGATGTCAGCATGCAGGAGTGTGTGGAAATCGCCAGAAACTTCGCCAGCCAGGCGGCAGAGGAATTGCAAGTGCCATTTTACCTCTATGAAGCGGCAGCCGAACATGATTACCGCAGAAAACTGCCCCAGATCAGAGAAGGGGAGTACGAAGGTCTGGCCGAAAAACTGAAAGACCCCAGGTGGAAACCGGACTACGGGCCGGACCGGTTTGTTCCCGAATGGGGGGCGACCGCCACCGGCGCCCGTTTCTTTTTGATCGCCTACAATGTAAACATCCTGGGCACCCCCAACCAGGCCCACCGGATAGCCTTAAACCTCAGAGAGGCCGGACGCGGACCGCAGGAGCCCGGCCGATTGAAAGAAGTCAAGGGCATGGGCTGGTTCGTGGAAGAGTACAACCTGGCCCAGGTAACCGTCAATCTGACCTACTACCAGATCACACCGATGCATCTGCTGTTTGAGGAAGTCAAAAAGGAAGCGGCCGTCTTGAATATAGGGGTGGCCGGTTCAGAGGTGGTGGGCCTGGTTCCCCTGGAAGCGATTCTGCAGGCGGCTGAATACTATATCGAAAAAGAAAACCTGTTCATTATCGATCAAGACCAGAAAGTACGGCTGGCCATCGAACGGCTGGGCCTCAACTCTGTGGCGGCTTTCAAACCCGAAGAAAAAATTATCGAATACCTGGTGGCCGAACCGCCTCAAGAACCGCTGGCCGGTATGAGCCTGCGGGCTTTCATCGAAGAAATCGCAGCCCGGACGTCAGCGCCCGGAGGCGGATCCGCCTCGGCCGCCATCGCTGCCGTCGGTACCGGACTGGGCACCATGGTCGCCAATCTGACCTACGGCGTACGCAAATTCGAGCACGTGGACCGGCAGATGCGGGCGATCATTCCTGTCCTGCACCGGATGACCCAAGAACTCATACCCCAGATAGATGCCGATACTTCGGCTTTCAACGAGTATATGCAAGGGCTGCGCATGCCCAGAGACACCGCGAAGCAGAGAGCGGCCCGGACGGCCAAAATGCAGGCCGGCTTGAAAACCGCCATCAAAGTGCCGCTGAAGACCATGCAACTGGGCGACAGTGCCTGGGATGCCATGTGCGAGGTCGCCCGTTTCGGTAATCCGGCATCCAAATCCGACGTTCAGGTGGGTGCAAGGGCTCTGGAAACCGGCATCTGGGGTGCCTACCAAAACGTGCTGATCAACCTGGCGGGGATCAAAGACAAGGCCTACGAAACTGAAACGCTGAAAGTGGCCGAGAAAATTGCGACCCGTGCCCGGGAAAAATGCGCCGAGGCCCTGCAGATACTGGATGCAGAAAAAAAATGAACGTCGAACATCGAACGTCCAACATCGAATTTTGAATGGAACAAATCAGGATGGTATGATCCGTAATAGGATTATATGAGAATTGCGAATTCGGTGAACAGATTTCTTGATAGATAACCTTGTAACAACCGGTGAGGTACGGTTTGGAAACAAAATGACCTTGCTGTGAATTTTGGACAATCGATACCGGGGACCTTAAACATAAAATTAGAATTTGGAGCGAAGCGAAATCATCATTCGATGTTCATCGTTGGACGTTCGATGTTCAATGTTCATCTTTAATTATACTACCCGGAACGGGGATTACGATAATACAGCATTGCCTTGGGGATCAGTTTTTTGATGTCCGCGATGCGGGTTTCATCAGAGGGGTGGGTACTCAAAAACTCCGGTGGAGCCTGTCCTTTTTTTTCGGCAGCCATGCGCTCCCAGAAGGCAACCGCGGCGCCGGGGTTATAACCGGCCATGGCCATAAAGATCAGACCCAGATGATCGGCCTCTGATTCGTGCAGGCGGCTGTATGGCAGCAGCAAGCCGTACTGGGCGCCGGCACCATAAACGCGCATCCACAGTTCCTGGGTCATTTGCGGTTCCCGGGCCAGGGCCGTCGACAGCGCCATGCCGCCCAGCTGGACGCCCAGTGCCTGAGTCATGCGTTCATTGCCATGACCGGCCACGGCATGCGCCACCTCGTGCCCCAGCACGACCGCCAGACCGGTGGCATCACCGGCTACCGGCAGCAGACCGGTGTAAACGACCACTTTACCGCCCGGCATCGCCCAGGCATTGATCGCCTTATCCTCCACCAGGTTGAACTCCCAGCGATAGCCGTTCAGTCTTTCCGACAGACCGTTCTCGGCAAAATATTTTTCCACGGCCTTTTGAATATCGGTGCCGACCTGTTTGACCATCCGGGTCTTGTTTTTATCCGGACTGAGTTTATGGGTATTTAAAAATTCGGTATACTGTTGGGTGCTCATCGACAGCATGGTCTCGGCGGGTATCAGGGTGACCTGACTTCTACCGGTGATCGGCACGGTCGAACAGGAAGCCAGCAATACGACCGCAGCCAGAACTGCCATTAATGTGAATTGAAATTTAAGATTGGTTTGACATTTGAGATTTGTCATTTGAGATTTACGAAATTCCTATAATTGTCAGGATAAGCGCTGAACCTTGAATATATTCAAATTTGTTATTTGTGGAACACAACCCTAAAATGCATCCCCAGCGGCACCCTTCCGGCCGCTTTCGGTTTTTTTATTTACGGATTCCTCCTGCTTCAGCATGATTTCAATATTCTCAGTATAATAAATCGCGATGCGGTACTGACGGATTCCGATACGATTGGGAAATACTGAGAAAAGCAGTATTTCTTTTTCATGTTCCCAGACGTCCGTGACACCGGCAGCATCGTCCCACGGGATGGTGCGGGACGGTCCGTATTTGTCTTTGAGGGTATCTTTAATGCCCGAAATATCATTTTTGGCCTGGACCATGATGAAAAGCGGATTTTTGCTTGCATTGGAAAACACGATCTCCACGTGGGAAAAAGGCAGATTTTTATTGCGCGCATAGCGAAACATCAACTTTATGGTATCGTGTTCGACCCTTTCTCCGATCGGAGAGTTCAGGCGGCGGTTCAATTCAGTCAATTGTGGAAAATAAGCCCTCAGGATATCTTTGGGATGGACTTCCAGGTTGATAATGTTCCGTCTTTCGATGGCAGAGTTGCCCAGCCGATCTTCCAACTGCCGCCGGAGGCCTTGCTGATAAACGCTTTGACGATCAACATCGAAAAAAGTGAACCCACTTTTTTCATTGGCCTGTGCAACTGCAAATTCAGATAGAAAAGCCGGAACCAACAAAATACCGAGTACGGTAATCAGGTTGAAAACGAATTTTGCAATTGCTGTTGGGTCGAATCTATTACAATTCATAATGATACTGATTATTCTCCCCGGATAAGATCTAAAAATGACCTGGTACGTGTGCGCTGAAATGTCTTATTTGCCTCGAATCATAAGTTTTACATCCCTGACTGTCAAGCACGCGTCAATCTGGATGAACCCGATGATTCGATCAGGTGCAAAATTGCAAAAACCGGTTGCCAGAAATTTTGCAGCACGCTACAATTAAGTCAAATTGTCCAATGTGTCCGACACGAGCTTGTAAGGTGCTTTACCCACAGCAAATGATGAGGCTGATATGGAAAAAAAGGATGCGGTGATCACATTTTCCCAGAGTGAAAAAATCAAATCAGGCCTGATCTGGGCTTCCCAGGTCGTTCAAACGCTGTCCCACTTTAAGGAACCCCAGAAAAAAGGGGCCGAACGGACTGCCAAACTGCTGATGGTGATGGTGCTCAACGAGGTCCATCTGATCAAAAAAATGACCGGAGACAGAGAGTGGGAAGATTCCGAAAAAGACATCGATCTTGCGCTGGTGATGATCGATTCGGGTGTAGCGCAGGAATCGGCCTACCATCTGACCCGGGCGCTTACAAAAGTCACCAGCATCGGACAACGGGCCATGGACATGCTAAAAAGCGAAGGCCTGCTTTAGAAACAATAGTTAAGCTGCCACAATAAGAAACCCCACCTGCAATTTCAAGCCTATATCATTTTGATTCAGGGCAAGCGCTGTGTCCGCACCGGTCAGCAGGTGCGTTGCGTCTATGATTGCAAAGAGGCGCTTGTGCCGGCATAGCCTTTAGGCGTAGTCGCAAGAACGCCGATCTGGGCCGTAAGATGCTGCTTATGGTCATTAAATAGTTTTCGTTCATAAGCGGTAGCTTTCGGTTCAGATCAAGGCCGCAGCCCTTCTCGCAACCGGAGGCGTAGTGCTCTACGTCGAGGATTGCGAGAGGGCGAGAACGCCGATCTGGGCCGAAAGATGCTGCTTATGGATGAAAACTGGGTAGTTTTCGCCTTATATCCCCCATGTGAAATTGAAAATTTTCTTCCCGACGGTCGCGAATATAGTGTTTAAGTACGCGTTCCACCGAGCGAAAAGCCAGATCGTCCCATGGTATTTCAGGTATCGAAATGAGTTGTACCTCCAGACTTTCGCTACCGGGTCGAAAGTCCAGATCCAGCAGTTTGGCCCTGAAAAACAGATACACCTGATTAATGTGGCAGATGTTGTAAAGCGCATAGGGCTGCAGCATTTTCACCTTTGCATGGGCTTCTTCTTCAGCTTCCCGCATGGCGCCTTCAGAAACCGATTCACCATTTTCCAGATAGCCGGCCGGCAGGGTCCACAGCCCGTAACACGGTTTGATGGCCCGTCGGCAGATTAGAATCTTATCCTCCCATTCCGGAATGCACCCCACCACCAGCCTTGGATTCTGGTAGTGAATCGTGTCACAGGAGCGGCAAACGTAACGCGGCCGATCGTCCCCGGGTGGAACTGTCCGATCAACGGTTGCTCCGCATTGGCTGCAATAATTCATTTAATTTCCCATATCGCCGTTGCGCTTCAGTTCAGATCGAGAAAAATGTAATCGGCATCGCCGCTATCAACTGTCCTGGAATCAATACTGCCGGGCACTTCCGGTAATATGACCGCAACTGCGAGACCCGAGCGGCTGCGGATCTGATACGGAATCGCCTGCTTGCGCACATGGCCGGCGCCGGCCAGGATCACCATAACCCGCTCCGGATTGGATTTGAGATACTCGAGCGCGTAAACGGCCATCGCGTTGTCCCAGACCATCTGGGCTTCGCAAAAGTAAATGAAATTCATATTTCCGTGACCATGACCGCCATAGGCCTTGCGGATGTAGTCCATGTATTCCTTATCCACCCGGCAGGCGACATCACCGAGCCTGCGTCTTTGATCGTCGGAAAGCGACTGATAACCGGCCAGCGCCACCTGGCGGGTAATGTCCCGGGGAACATTCAGACCGACCATGGGCAGACTGTTCTCGCGGGCATATTCAAAAATCTCGCGGTAAAGCGGCCAGGGATAATTCCAGTTGTCATAATATATTTTTTCGAAAGCAACCGGGTCCAGATCTCCTTTGATCCATCGATCCAGCTCAACCTGGCTGTTACTGCGAAACATTTCCAATCCGACGGCGACCTTTACACCGGCGGTGTGCAACATGCGGATCACATCGAGCTGGGCTCGATGGTGGCTTGCGGTGGTATGATGCTCACCCACCAGGACAATTTGCTTTTCCCCCAGAGCCTTTATGGTTTCCCGGTCATCTATGGTACCATTCCGTTTCAGATCAAAAAACCGGCCTTGATCATGCCCGGTGACGGATCCCGGGCCCAATCCTGCAACGATCGCAAGGACCGTTGCAATTATTACTTGTTTTCTCATCAGCTGCTCCGTTGCTACCAGTTATGTATTAACGGTGATTCGGTCACCGGCCAGGTTCCTTTGGCGATGTTACGCCCGTTGCGAAATACCAGATAACTGTATCTGCCGTAATGCGTAATCTTCCTGGCGACGGCCTCAGCATGGCGCATGTCGTTGGGCCAGAACAACGCAACCACCTGCTGATCGCTGCGCGCACCGGAGACGACACAAAAATATACATCGGCCGAATCACTGTATTGGGTGTTGTTTATTATCATTTGCCGTCCGTTATGTTTCAGCTGGACCGGCAGGACTGCCAATAGATCCGATCTTTTAGGACGGCCAAACAGGATCAGATCCTTATTGGCTAAAGCGTCCAGATCGACCGCATCTTCATGCACCAGCGTGACCTGTTGTAATCCAAGGGCCGCTGACAGCATGCTGGCCATATCCGCGTCACTGCGGTTCAGGCCCCCGGCCACAATAACGGTCACATTGTCGGACCCCTTGATTGAATTGACGGTCGGTGGAATTTCGGTTTCATACAGACGGCGCCAGAGATTAACATCCGGATCAAATATTAACCGATCCGGCATTGCGGGTGCCTGGATTTGGAATGCCGTGCTTTTGCCGCTGACCTGGATTGTTTGCGTGACGCTTCCCTGCCGTGTTTCGAGCACAATGTCCACCGGGAATGTAAAAAATGGCGAGGGCTGAAGGATCCTGCCAGAAATCAGGTAACCGCTGTCCGCCTGAACCACTTTCAACCCCTTGAAGGCAGGCTTTGGTGCGCCGGCACCGTTCACCCACTGATCAAAAAACGCCTTCAATGCAACGCCCGCCTGGGCTTCAAATGCCCGGCGCCAGTCATCCCAGGATATGGCTTTGAAAAGGTGCTGTTTGTAAACGCCTTGCAGGGTCGCCCAAAAAGCCGGGTCACCGATTTGCCGGCGAACCATATGGAAAACCATGGCCGCTTTGTCGTATCCGATGGTTTTGGATACCGGACCGGTGCGGCTGACAAACCGGGAAAGGGAAAATTCGTTTGCAGCCGACACCAGTGAGGCGTAATTGCGCAGCATCTGGCGCCGATAGTCCAGGGCGGCTTCCGCCGACTGTCTCTCTTTGTAAAGATAATCGGCAACATAGGTGGTGAGTCCTTCGGACCAGTTCCCCTGAGAATAGTCGACGGTGACACCGTTGCCCCACCAGCAGTGGGCAATTTCGTGCCCCAGGCTGGTGTATTTGATGAAGGGCCGCCGGAGCACCCGGCCGCCGAGCAGGGTATAAGACGGAAAATCGTATCCGGTGGGGAAAAAGTTCTCGACCACGGCAAATTTGTCAAAGGGATAGGGGCCGAACAAATCCTGATAAAGTGTCAAATAGTGTGCGACAGCTTCCAGATAAGAATCTGACAGATGACTGGAATCTTCCGTAAAATAGGTAGCTGCCGTCACTTTGCCCACCTGGCGGGTGCGCAATTGATAGCGTGCGGCTGAAAGCGCCAGCCCGCGGACCGGGTTCTCGATAATCCAGGTTGATAGCGTTCGCCCGTCTTTTGTGGTGTGCGCCTCCAGACGCCCGGCCGTCACCGCCAGGATACCGGCCGGTGCTTCAACCTGCAACCGGTAGGCAGCCCGGTCCACTGCCGGGGCAGGATACCATCCGGATCCGGCCAGAAGGAGGGTACCTTTCGGGCCGATCGTGGCCGTTACGCCGTAACCCGGATTGTCGGTATTGATCGGCATGTGTGGCACCGGGTCTTTGAAACTGCAGGTATATGCTAACTGTATGGTTACGGGCCGGTTACCGCGTTGCTGGCCGATATCGACCTGCAGGGTGGTGCCGCTGAATGTAAAACCGGTGTTCCGCCCGTCAACCGAAACAGATAAATCTTTTGCATTTGCAGACAATTGAAAACTTTGCCGCCGCGCATCAGCGGACCAGATGCGTGTTTGTACCGAGGCCATGATCCTGCTCGTACCCGGATCAAGGCGAACCTTCATATCACTGTGCGCCCGGCTTGCTGCGTTTGCAGGCACCCGGCTGCCGCCGGCAGCAAGAGCAACCATCACGGCCATGGTGAGGATCAATTTTAAGCGGTAATTTTCAGAAAAGTTAAACATGAAAAATTGGCACCAAATTCAGGTGATTTACGAAATTTGATGTGATCGATTTAGGTAAACTTAAGTATGCTGACTGCAAAGTCAAAATGCCAATGCCGCCGGGCTTGCATTGTAAACAAACTGCCGGCGGAATTTATCGCAGACCACAACTGATCCGAGGTTGACTTTTCACATCTTTTGTAACTAGTAACGTTTTTCAATAAACTGAAGCATTTTCTGCAATCCCTGCGGCTATGTGGAATGGGGCGAAAACATCCGGGCTGCCGCACATCGGGAACTTGTAGAAGAGACCGGGCTAAAGGCCGATATCGGCCCGGTTTTTACGGTACATTCGAATTTTCACAATCCGGAAGACCTGACTGTGGGAATATGGTTCAGGGGCACGCGTGCCGGCGGCCGACTCGAGGCCGGTTCGGATGACCGTATCATCCGGTCTGAGCGGTATCCGGCCGGCTTTCCCACCCACAAACATGCCAGCGTTGGCCCTTCCCGCCCTGGCTTTAGATCCCGGCAGCTTTTGCTGACAGGTATTCAGGTTGCTTGATTTTATGGTTAAGATTATTAGCTTCAAGCATACTTAATACCTGAATGATGGATAAACTATGGCCAAGTCAAAAAAACAAAACGAAAAAGTCTACAACCAGAACACGGTTATTATAGTCGCCACGGTCTGTATTCTGGCCGGTTTTATGGGCGGGATCATCGTCAGTGCAATCAAAACAACCGGCCAGCAGCCGCAACAATCGATGCCACCCCGGGCGGCGCCCCAGCAGGCAGTGCCCCGGGAAAGAGCCGGCGAACTGGATGCACTGATAAAGGAGACGGCCCAGAATCCCCAGAATGCCAGAGCATGGACGGATCTGGGCAATCTGTATTTTGATTCGAGTCAGTTTCAAAAAGCAATCTGGGCGTACAAAAAATCGCTGGAAATTCAACCCGACAATGCCAATGTTCTGACCGACATGGGTGTCATGTACCGTCGCCTGGGCCAGCCGCAGGAGGCCATCAAAGCCTTTGAGGAAGCCATGCGGATCGACCCGCGCCACGAACCTTCGCGCTTTAACAAGGGCATCGTGCTGCTGCACGACCTGAACGACGCCGAGGGTGCCATTAAATCATGGGAGGACCTGTTAAAGGTCAACCCCTTTGCCGTGGCGCCGAACGGACAAACGGTCGATGAACTCGTAACCCAGTTTAAGACTAATCAAAAAAAACAATAAGTGCCATTTCCCAGCCGTTTAAATCTTCGGGAACCTTCGAATCCGGATGGGGCTCACAGTGATCTAAATTGTCGACACCACCTTTCATAAAAACTGTCATAACCTGGAAAAATTACAGGAACCTGCTGGCCGCTTTGCTGTATCTGGCCCTTTTTAGTGCCTGTGATACGGATCGTGCCGGCCATATTCAAGAATCGCAGGGTCCGCATGTCACCGAAATTGACAGTCTGGATCACTTTAACCGGGTTGTCGAATCGGCCGGTGACCGCCTGCTGGTGTTCGAGTTTTACGCGGATTGGTGTCTGCCCTGCAAGGAACTGGAGCCGATCATGGAAAGTATCGCCCGGGAAAACGGTGATAAAAGCGATTTTTTTAAGGTAGATCTTGAAGCACTCCGCTCTGTGGCCGATATTTTCAAGGTTCGCGGCATTCCCTATGTGGCATTCATTAAACACGAAACCATTGTTTTCAGTCTTACCGGGTTGCATCCCAATAGCGAGTATGTCAAGGCCATCAAAAGCTTCACCAAATAGATACCCTGCTTCGTGATCGAGGGGACAGCTTATTTCACCACAAAGGACACAGAGAGCACCGAGAGAAAATAAAATTAATCCTCTGTGCTCTCTGTGTCCTCTGTGGTTTCGCTTTCATTCACTAAAATCTGCCGTTTAGGGGTGCAAATTTAATCGGTCAACGCAACTGCCACCGCCGGACGCCGATGTAAAAGGTAATCAGGGCAATGCCCGTTAAGCCCACCGAGACGATGACGGTGCCGTTCAAACCGGCTGCCAGCCATACGGGTCCACCGATCAACGCACCGACCACCCGCCCGCAACCGGCAGATGCCATCAACGTAGCCATCATGGTCGCTCTGAATTCCGGCAACAGTTCGGTACTCAGGGAAATAAAGCATACCATCGTAAATTCAAATACCATGAATATCAGAAATAGACCGGAAAGGGCCAGGTAGACCGAGTTCCCTGCCAGGAGCAGAACCGTATAGCTGAGCATCGACAATGCCAGCCCTCCGATAACCGATCGTTTCAGGCCGATCCGGTCCCCCACCGCGGCGGTAATCACCTCGCCCAGTAACTCGGCCAATCCGATCAGGCCCGTCCCCATCCCCAGGGCAACGATTCCCAGCCCGAACTGATCCTCGAGCCATGCGCCGTAAACCACAAAAAGGTTGTCATTGGCGGCACTGACAAAAAAACTGAATCCCAGGGCACCCAGTGCGGCCGGCTTACGCAGCATAAATCGCCAGGCAGCGCGGTAACTTTCGGCAGTTGTCCCCTGCTTTACGGGTCTGCGCAGCGGCCGGATATACCGGTATAAGACTAATATGCCGATCAACCCGGCGGCACCCAGCGCCGGAAACGAAGAGCGCCAACCCACCTGGTGGATTAATAGTCCCATGAGCGGCACCCCCACCAGAGTGCTCGCTGCCCAGCTGAATTCCATGATGCCGATCACCAGCCCGCGCCGCTGGAAAGGCACATGCTTGCCGGCAAAGGCCTGCACCGAAGGATCGAATATGTTCTTTCCCAGTCCGGCCAGCAGCAAGGCTATCAGCACCATGGTGTAAACCGGCCAGAGGCCGGCGCCGAACATACCGACGATCAGCAGTGCCAGACCGGCCAGCATCATCAGACGGTAACCCAGACGATCGGCCAGCGGACCGAAAAACAATCCGATAATTCCGGTTGCCTGATTAAGCGCGATCAATGAGGTGATGGCGGTTAACGGTACAGCCAGCCCCCGGCTGAGAGCCGGAGCGAAGGGATAGGCAAACCGTCGCGCTGTATTCAAAATGATCCGGCAGAATGTGGCCGCCAGCACAGCCCAGATAAAATGATTAGCGGGTCGGGTTGGTCCGGCTTCTGGATGGTGTCGATTGATAATCCTGTCATATTGCGGCATGGGCCGGCACCTGAGATTAAAAGATAAGCGTTGAACTGGCCAAAGGTTTACCCGCCTCTGGCGGCCCCAGAAGCGACCAGGGTTTACACGCCTCCGGAGGGTTTGCCCGCATGCGGAGGGCGAACAAGGATTTTTCCACCGGTAGTGTGGAGGACTCGTCCGACTCCGGAGAATAGAACATCAAACGGGCAACGTCCAATGATATCTGAACGGAACAGATTTACGACAACTGCTATATAGGTGGACAGTCGGACAGATTATTGACAAACATGCCCCGGGGCTTAAAGTTTCTATTGCAGGTAAATATAAAAAATCTGCATCGATCGAATGGTCTAATTGGAGTTAACATTTGGACCAGACCCATAAAACATAATGATTGAGGCAAGCAGGAGATATAAAATGGCAAAATCAAAGGGTGACAACAGTGCCGCCTGCTGTTCGATGGAACGGCAGCGTCTGGTCGAGGAACTGAGAAAATGTGACTATTGTACAGCATCTTTCGAAGAACATAACCGCTGCTATACCAGGGCCGCACGCAAAAGTGGAGAACGGGCGAGATCCTGTGTGGTCAACGGATAACAAAGAGCGGGGGAATGATGCTATAAGAACCAAATAGCCAGACTCACCGCTTACATTGGGTATTACCGGTCGGCCGCCGGTTACCGGGCTGCATCGTTTGTAATCTGATCGTTCAGGCGATCATGGCAGGCCGGCGGCGGCTGATTAAGTCTAGTCAAAGCAAAATTTCAGTTACCAATGCGGCAAAAATTATTTAAACATTCTTTCATAGGATGCATTCACCGCAGAGACGCAGAGTACGCTGAGAATTCATGTCTAAACACTTATGGACTTCTTAGTAACAGCTCGGGCCCCAACTATTCGGCCGGGGATCCAAAACAGTCTCGAGATTTTAGAAAGAAGCTTGTTCACACACAGTAAATTTGATACAAAAATCTTTATTTTCATGAAAATCTGCACATCAACCAAACCTGATATGAACCGCCCATGCTGAAAAATATATCCTCTCTAATCTATTGCCTGGTTTTTTGGATGGCTTTACCGGCATTTTGTATGGCGGACTCATCGCCTCAAATAGTGCTGCTTTCAAAGGAGCTCAACGAAAGTTTAATCTATCTGCTCTCATATGCAGACCACAGTTGGCAGACACCAGTCGATTTTAATCCGCACAGGATCGAAAACGTTGTGGATTTCGTTCTGGCACCGAAGGCAGATACGGTGCGCTACCAGCCAGATAAAATACGCGGAACACCGTCCGCCTTCATTGAGGCAAAAATATCGGTTAGCCTGAGACACATTTTGAACCTGGCTTACAATCCGCACGTTCCGTCTGTCTTAACGTCACCGTCCTCGATCCGCATGGCACAGTGGCGTCAGATAAACGGCAGGCCGCAGCCCCTGCCCGAATTGAAAAACATGCTCGACAATCTGCAGACGCCGGTCATCCTGTCCGGCATTGAGTATATGGAAAACACGCCGGATACGTTTTCAGGCGCTTATTACGATTACGAACTGGACCGAACCATAATTTTGTACCGGCAGGCGGATCGCACGACATTTATTTCAATAGCGGCCCAAAAAGGAATTTCCAATGTGGGCAAAAAGGGAATCATTTTAGGCGCCGATCAAAACTGGGATTTCCTTTACACCGGCCAGCCGGGGACTAACTTGACGGGCCTCAACTGGGCTAAAACCTATATGTACGATTCGTTCTCAGTCACCGTGTACTGTGAGACCGATGCAAAGGATCCCATGGTCAAAATAGCCTTATTCAAATGGGTCCGGGCCGGTTGGGCAGATATAAACCTGGTGCGAACAGATAACATTTATTCAGGGCTCGAAAGATTCATCCAGTCCTACAAGCAGATCCTCGAGTCTCCGAACCTGACCGATGTTGCCGCGTTAGAACGCACCTGCGGCCATATCGAACAGCTCCCCACTGACCGGCTGCGTCAAATGACCAGAGCGTATTTTAAAAACCTGGCTTTTCACTATGCCGGCACATCCGACAGCGCCAGCCAGCGGATTGATTCGGTTTTATAGATTCCGGATTATATCGAATAGCTAAGTCGACTGGAAATGCAATCACTGTTATTCACCGAGTACGCTAAGAAATTACTGGGTAAAAAATATCACACCGAATTGACCTATTTTCTGAAAACTGAATCAACACTTCAATAGAGAGTTCAGGTAGCTATGAATACTTCAGCGCCAGTTGCTGTCGTAACCGGTGCATCACGTGGTATCGGGGCTGCTGTGGCGCTTTGGCTGGCGCGCAGGGGGGCGGCAATTGCCCTGGTGGCTCGAACCGAGTCCGGATTGGCGCGGGTGGCCGATCGGGTCGAAATGCTCGGAGGCCGGGCGCTGGTAATCGAGGCCGACATTGCCGAGGCCCGGTCATGTGGTCAAATCATTCAAACCACGCTGAAAAATTTCAAGCGCCTGGATGTGCTGGTCAACAACGCCGGTATCTTTCAACCGATGGCCCGGGTGGTCGATATCGATCCCAAACAATATCGCTATAATATCGCGGTCAACCTCCTCGGGCCCGTATACCTGACGGCAGCGGCATTGCCTTCACTGCGGAAAAGCGGCGGTCGGATCATCAATGTCAGCAGCGGTGCGGCCGTGCATCCGATCTTTGCCGGCAGTGCCTACTGCGCTTCCAAAGCGGCACTGAACCAGTTTACCCGGGTGGTGGCCGCAGAGGAGCCATCGGTCACGGTCATGCCGTTCGACCCGGGGTGGTCGACACCCGGATGCAAGACCTGTTGAGAACCGAGGGGCCTGAAAAAATGCCGCCCGGTGAAGCAGCTTACTACATCGATCTCAAAAAAAACGGCCAGCTCGAAGCGCCTGAAGTACCCGCCCGCTCAATCGCCTGGCTGGCGCTATATGCACCCAGACGGTGGAGCGGTCGATACATGAATTATGACGATCCACCGATCAGTGAACCGGCCCTTTCTCTTTTCGGCAATGAACTAGGAGGAAATTGATGACGCACCCGGCAACCGAAAAAATCCTGGCACTATTTGAAAAAATCAGTTCAATACCGCGCTGTTCTAAAAAAGAACAAAAGATATGCGCGTGGCTGGCCGCGTGGGCCGACCAATCTGGATACGCACACCGTAAAGATAAGGCCGGCAACAGATGCATCACTATCCCGGCTACGCCCGGGCATGAAAATGCACCCGGCATCGTTATCCAGGGACACCTGGATATGGTGTGTGTAAAAACGGAAGCATCATCCCATGATTTTGATAACGAACCGATTCGATTGATACAAAAGAAAGATTGGCTCACTGCTGATCAGACGACCCTTGGCGCGGACAACGGTATCGCCATCGCCATGGCACTTGCGTTGGTGGAAGATAACACGGTAACCAGACCGCCTCTTGAATTGCTGTTTACAGTCGATGAAGAATCGGGCCTGATCGGCGCCCGGGACCTGGAGTCCGGTTTTGTGACCGGTAGAATACTTCTCAATGTTGATTCTGAGGAAGAAGGCGAATTTACGGTGGGATGTGCCGGCGGGGCCGATACGTTGCTCACGCTGTCTTTGAATTTCATGTCTCCCGAAAATGGTGGATCAATCTACCGGCTAACGGTATCGGGTTTGCGCGGCGGGCACTCCGGAATCGATATCGACAAACACAGAGGCAGTGCCAATAAATTGCTTGCCAGAGCACTGCACGAGCTGAACCGCTCTTTCAGGATGCAGATCGTGTCGATAGACGGCGGTATCACCCACAATGCCATTGCCCGGGATGCCCACGCTATTTTTTATAACGAATCCGGTCAGCAGGAGGCCATGCAGACCGTTGTCGGTGACTTCGAAAAAACAGCGCAGATCGAATATGGTAAGACTGAACCCGAATTGGCAATTACGATCGAACCAGCCGCAAAGACAGCCGAATCCAATGGGGTTTTGTCAGATGCCGACACAGGCAGGGTTATACAACTGCTGATGGCACTGCCCCACGGCGTGGCCCGGATGTCTGCGGACATAGCCGGTCTGGTTGAGACCTCCAACAACCTGGCAACCATTAAAATGTCCCGAACAGATCTGCAGGTCCTCACCAGTCAGCGCAGCTCTTCAATGTCACGGCTGGCAGAAATCACCGCCGCCATAGAGTCAATCGCAGCCCTCGCGGGTGCATCCACCACCCATGAAAACAGCTACCCGGCCTGGCCACCGAAGATGGATTCGGCCCTGATCGACCGCTGTAAAACGGTGTACACCCAGCTTTACGGGAAAAAACCACTCATTCAGACGATCCACGCCGGCCTGGAATGCGGTCTGATCGGTTCCAAACACCCGGGCATGGACATGATCTCATTCGGACCGACTATCGAAAATCCCCACTCTCCCGGTGAAAGAATGCACATCCCATCGGTCGGTAAAACCTATGATTTTCTGGTTGCGCTGGTTGAGTCGTATGCGAAAAGAGTTGCGGGTAGCGGATTGCGGGTATTTTAAAAATTGGGACACAGATGAACACGGATAAACACGGATAAGATAAATAACAAAATACAAGCACCAAAAACAACTACACAATAGAGTTTTAGATTTTAAGGGTTACGTTATAAGTTGCCAGACTTTGAAGGATTCAATCGAGTTGTTGTAGTATCACTCCGCCTTTTGAATAGGTATATTCCGAAAAATTTCGTTGAGTATGGAAACAGAGGTCATTAACCATGTTTTTAGTTCAACCCAAGTAAAAGTAAAATGACAGCGCGACAGCGCTACCTTAACTTTAGGCACTTTAGCTCACTTTAGGCACTTCTCACTTTTGAGTGATAACTGGTCAATCACCGTAAATATTCCCTACAATTTGTAAAACATAGCTGTTTTAGACCATCCATGTCCTCCGATACCGTATTCAACATACTGGCGATCCTGCTACCCCTCATTGAACTGGTAGGGATCACTACAGCCGTGCGCGCCGTGATGAACACCCGCACCTCCCAGGGCGCCATTGCCTGGGTGGTTTCACTGGTCACATTCCCCTTTCTGGCGCTGCCGCTTTACTGGATCTTCGGCCGCAGTAAATTTCAAGGCTATCGATTGCTGCGCAATTCAAAGGATCGCGAAATCCAACACCTCATCGAGTCGCTGCAGCGGGAAGCCGAGGAGCATAAACTGATTCCCGATATTCAAGATGGCGCGTATCGGGCGATAGTCGAACTGGCCTCGATGCCATTCATCCGTGCCAACAGCGCCCGTCTGCTGGTGGATGGTCCGGCAACCTTCGATAGTATATTTGAGGGCCTGGCGGCAGCCCGCAGTTAAATCCTGGTGCAGTTTTTCATCATCAAAGATGACCTGCTGGGGCGCCGGTTTAAAGCGGCCCTTATGCAAAAAGCAGCCGAAGGCATCCGGGTCTACCTTTTGTTTGATGAAATCGGATGTCACAAACTGCCGCAGGCATACGTTGACGACCTGCGCAATGCCGGTGCAAAAGTACACGCCTTTCATACCACCAAAGGGCGCGCCAATCGATTTCAGCTCAATTTTCGTAATCACCGCAAGATTGTCGTGGTGGATGGCGTGGTTGCCTATGTTGGCGGGCACAATGTCGGCGATGAATATTTAGGTAAATCTGCCAGATTCAGCGCCTGGCGCGACACCCATGTCGAAGTCAAGGGGCCGGTGGTCCAGGCCGTACAGTTCAGTTTTCTGGAAGACTGGTACTGGGCATCATCGCGCATACCGGAGCTGAACTGGAAATTGCTGCCGGCCAAAGACAGTGATATCCTGGTGCAGCTGGTTGCCACAGGACCGGCCGACCGTCTGGATACCTGCGAACTGCTCTTTGTGCATGCCATTCAATCTGCCCGCCGCAGGCTTTGGATCGCCAGCCCCTATTTTGTACCCGACGCATCGTTGATCAGTGCCCTGCAACTGGCTGCGCTGCGCGGGGTGGATGTTCGGATTCTGATTCCGGAAAAACCGGATCACCTCCTTGTCTACTGGGCTTCCTTTTCTTACTACGAGCAGGTGTTGCCGCTGGGCATACAATTATTCCGCTATCAGGCCGGTTTCATGCATCAGAAGGCCATGATTGTGGATGATCAGATTGCTGCGATTGGCACGGCCAACTTTGACAACCGCTCTTTTCGCCTCAACTTTGAGATAACATTACTTTTCGATGATCGTAATTTTGCAGGTGACGTCGAAACGATGCTCGCAGACGATTTCGCCCGCAGCCGCCGGGTAACCATGGCCGACTTTGAACAACGATCGTTTTTCTTCAAACTTGCCGCCCGTTCTTCCCGCCTTTTATCTCCGATATTATGATTTAAGCACGCACCGGTTTGCCATTCCGGCAGTGTTTTATTATCTGTCACATAGGAAGGAAACGGGCGTGTCCGGAATGACAACTTTATCGAATTGCGGCCCAGTTTAATTTGCGAAATTCACCCGTCGGCATAAATCTAATTTTTACACTGTATGTTAATTTGCCGGGTATGCTCGTCAACTTGCGGCTGCTCATTGATTAATTTGAAAGAAGGATATCCTTTTTCTTTACAGAGTTCTGTGGATCTTCGCATCAAATACGCTTCAATCGTTTCCGGGTCCGTGTTTATGTTTGCCCAGAATTCGACCCTGTAAGCACCCCCGCCCAGAGGATAATTTCTATATCCGTCACCAAGGCCGTCTGATTGCTGATATGGCGTGGGTTTACCGGCACAACTGATCATTGAAAGACAGACGCAGAAAATAAGGGTCATTCGAAGGAGAATTTTCATTGCGCTTCCTCCAGGTTTAGATACAAATTAGGATTATTGTGTTTCAGGGATTATCATAACAATGTTGCCATAGCCGGCGGCCTATGCAACCGGTGAATCTCTCCCTGATCCTTATTCGTTAGGGGCACAGGGGGATTTAAAACCAGATCCGTCCGGATAATAGAGTCAATGAGCGAATCGATGTCAAAATTCTTCAAGCGCTACTGGTTTCTGATCGGTCTTCTGGGGGTATTTGTACTCACCCTGGCGGACTCATCCGGGTCGACTTCGAATTTGGGACGCTGGTTGAAAAACCACTACGGTCCTGAGACCGTCATCATCACTATTTTTTTTCTGTCTGGCTTGCTGCTCGACTCACACCATATTAAAGGCGGATTGTCAGATTTTAACGGCACATTCCTGGCATTGCTTTTAATATTTGTTGCAGCGCCTGCGGTTGCCGCACTCATCGCTTCTGTGGGGCTCAATCGCGGACTTGTCATCGGGTTGATTATCGTCGCGGTGATGCCGACCACGCTGAGCAGCGGTGTCGTGATGACCGCAGCTGCCGGCGGAAATATGGCGCATGCCCTTTTTATCACGATTCTGTCCAATGCCCTTGCGATTGTTACCATACCGGTCACCCTTGCTGTGCTGGTGCATGGGATCGCACCGACCACGGCCGTGGACATCGATGCCGGTCGGATTATGTTCACTCTCGGATGCTATGTCATTTTACCGCTATTCTCCGGCATGTCCGTAAAACGGTTTGCCGGAAACAGGTTAAACCGCTTTGTCCCGAAAGTACAGATCTTTAATCAATGCCTGGTGCTGGCGATGATATGGATGGGAATTTCCCAGACGCGACCGGTTATTATGGACGGTGGCCGGATGATGATTCAGATTGTCGTATTATCTTTCGTTTTTCACGCCATGATTCTGGCCGCGGCTTTTTTACTGACCCGTTTGTTCGGATTGGGCAAAGGCCGCCGGGAAAGCGTTATCTTCATGGGCGGTCAGAAAACCCTGCCGCTGTCCATCATCATTCAGGTTTCCCTTTTCCCGCAGTACGGCCTGGCGCTGGTATTCTGCGTCATCCACCACGTTGTTCACCTGATGATGGACAGCTATCTTGTCGGCCGGCTACGTAAATAATGAACAGCTGAAAGAGAAAGGGGTCAAGAGAAAGGGGTCAAACCTTGATTATTGCCCTAAATTTATCGTAATCTTCCCGTACTTTTTTATCTGTACCAAGCATCTCTCGAAAAATGCCAACCCGCCGACTGATCGATGAGATGGTCAGTCCGATTTGCGAACCGATCTCTGTATTGTTGAACCGACCGCTCTGTCACAAAGCGTATACCAGCATATCACGATTGATCATATCCGATTTTACAATACGAAGGGATTGTTTCAATCTTTGTATATCGATGTTGAATACTGCTGATGCTGATGCGATAATTTCGTCTATCTCCACATCATTGACGATTCTATTATGAACCGGTACGTCCACCTTTGGATCGTCGCTCAAATATTTCTTTTTGATCAGTTTTACAAAATCTTCGGAGCCATATATGGTTCCGTATTTTATATCTTCCCAGATACGCTTTTTTTCGGCGGCATATCGTTGCATTTTTTCCCGATAGGCTATGTGTTGTTTGCTCCCCTTACCGAACTGTAAAAGGATCAGGTCGGTTTTTAGCCAATCCGGTTTCTTTCGGTTGTAAGCATAAGCGGGATAACTACTCCAGGGGTAATCGATCAGGCGTTGAACCAACCCACCCCTCAGGGGATTTCGATGAATATAGCACGATAGCTGAAGCAAATAGGGTTTATTTACAACAAGGATACTTTTAAATCGTCCCTGGAACAGATGACCGATACGCGAATGACGCAGATTGTATATCCTGGTGTAAGTGGAGCCCAGCCATTGCATGGCTTTTGAAAGGTTCGCCCGGATTGTCCGAATCAACATGTGATAATGGTTGTCCATTAACACGTATGCAATGATGTCCACCTTAAAGCGCTCGGATAATCGTACCAGGGATTCGAGAAAGGTTCGACGGTCCTGATCGGAAAGAGATACGGTCTGCTGTTGGTTACCGCGCGAAAGAAGGTGGTAATATGCACCTTCGTATTCGATTCTTAGAGGTCGTGCCATAAAAGCTGCTTAAGATTAATCAACGAGAAAGTCAAATATGATCATCTAATCAAGGTTTGACCCCTATGTCCTTGTCAAGCGCTTTCAAGAGTGCGGCGTCACGGTTGTAGACATCTTTTTTGAATACCAGCGTTCCGTCGTCTTCTGCATGCGCAGTCTCATAAACCAGTACAGCCGGAATCCGCGTTTTAAGAAATATGGCCCGGGTTTTCTTCGAAGCCACCACTTTGTCCAGATTTTCGGGACTCCATTTTTCCGGATCGTTTAGCACCAGGCCGGTCAGCTCAAACGGTCGTTCCACCCGAATACAGCCCGAACTGAAAGCTCTTTCCGAACGATTGAAAAGGCTTTTGCTGGGCGTATCGTGAATAAACACAAAATGCCGGTTGGGAAAGATGATTTTCACCCTTCCCAGAGCATTGTTGGGACCCGGATCCTGTCGCAAAATATAGGGGAAATTGCGGGCATTGTATCGTGACCATTTGATGTTCTTTTGCGCCACGACTTCCCCGTTGCGGTTGAGCACGCGGATATTGCGATTTTTCAGATAGGCAGGATCGCGTTTGACAGCCGGCAGGATGTATTTTGTCAGTATTCCGGGAGGTATGGTCCAGGTCGGATTGATTTCGACATATTTAATATCCGATCGAAAACAGGGTGTTGCCCGGTATGGCTGCCCGATTTGTGCCCGTCCTCGCCAGAGAATATCGTCCTGATGGACATACAGAACCTCGAATCCGGCAATATCGGCAATAACGAAGGTTTCCGGTATCTGATGCAGCACCCAGCGTAACCTTTCCAGGTTTATTCGAATCTGATCGATGCGCTTTTCAACCGGCACATTCATCGCTGCCAGGGTGTTTTTACCTGCCACCCCGTCTACATAGAGCCTGTGGCGCGCTTGAAATTTTCGCACGGCCTGCTCGAGGTTCTCATCGAACAACTCTGCAATGGTGGCAGCACCGGACAAATCACCGGAAATTAACAGTCGTTTGCGCAACCGCTCCACCCTCGGACCCATCCTACCTTTTTTTAAAGTTTTACCGGCCGGAACTGGCCTCCAGCCGCCTTTTTCGGCTATCTGCCTGTATTCGGCCAGTTTTTCTTTCATCCGGATGTAAAAGAAGTGATTCGGTTTCAGGCTGTCAAGAGTTACGGAAAGGATATGGGTATCGACAGCATTTGGGATAACCTGAGCCGGGTCACGGTCATCTAAATCTCCGGTCATGTTCCATTTAGGATGGATGGCGACCGGATCCACTTTGCCGAAAAGGTAATGATAGCCAAGCCGAATCAGGCTGTCGGTGAGCAGGATGTCAAAATCAGCGCGCATATCTACATCTGACGGATCAGCAGCCTCGACTTCCAGCTGCAGGAACTGCAGGTAGGTCAGGTGATAGTCCTGCGGATTAAGCCCATGAAGATACGCATCAGCCGCCTGGGAAAAAAATACTTCGATGTCGTGTGAATTGGTCCAGAGGGGTTTAAAATTCCGTCTTTCATAGATCTCCGGCAGCAGGGAAACGGATGCAACATGGGCATCACCGATTTGAAGATCCTTGATCTCCCGCAGCAGTTCAACTTTACTTCTGATACTTTCTGAAAACGACTCTTCCTGTGCCGATATAGAATATGCGACAAGCAGTAACATTAAACACAACGAAATTATCTTTGGTAACTTGAGCACCCTAATTGTCTGTATCATGGGGGTCAAACCTTGTGTAGATTGTAAAGATTACAAAGAGTTTTTAGAATCGTTAAACAAGCATAAAGTCAGGCACTACATTATCGGTACCCACATAAAATGGCGACAGCAATTTTATTCGCAGTCCGGATTATTCGAATCGCATCTAACGTTATAAATGCGGTTAACCTTGCCATGGATGAAACCGATGTAATTCAGATAATTTGATTGTCCGAACTGGTATATCCAGATTTTGAATGGCTCGTTGTCGATATAGGTTTCCCGCATCGGCTCACCGCATTTGTCCAGCACATCTCGCATCAGATCGCCCAAAGAAATAATGCCGCCATCACAGCGTAAATTGGATATGTCGCTGCCGGATATATCGTAATCGAGAGGCGCCATGATGAAAAGGGATAGCAAAAGAACAAACAGCAGCAAAACCAGGCGACTACATTTCATGATGCACTCCTTTACCTGTTTGTTCAATGTCCGCCCCGGTGAAATCCGCTTCACTGTTGCTGGCGAAGATTTTACGGATTATATGGGCCTTTGCCCCTTATAAGATCAAAGCAGTATGGAATCTATTTTTTCTGCGGTGGAAACTGCTTCATAATTTCTGTGACAGTCTGATTGACGACCCGGGTGGTTTCCTGTGGATCCGGCTGCCGGGTCACACGGCGGGACCCGGTGCCGCGCCAGATTAAATTATCTTTCTTGGCATCGCCGATGTCGATCACCAGGGTGCCTTCTTCATATTCCCTGATCCTGGTGTCAAAACCAACCCCTCCCCAGCCGTGGTAGCCGCCGAACCCGACACCGGTGCGCACGGTGTCCGCCTCGATCCGGGTTTTTACGTTCAGACGATAAGCGATCAGCAAATCCGTGCTTCCCCCGGATTTCTTGCTAAAACCTTTTGAAATCAGATCCTGTTCGATCGCATGGCGGATGCGCCTGTCGAGCAACTGGTTGTCGACCTGTATATCCCCCGTTCGGGGCTGTTGCGCATCGGCCCACCGGAAGGTGCGATACTTCGTGAAATCAACAGCTTCATCATAATCCTGACTCACCCGCACACTCGAGCAACCGACGAAAGACAACAAAACCAAAACGAATAAGATGAGAAAGCGGCTCCGCATTTTTCCTCCGAATTTAAAATCTATGCAAACCACACGAGTTGGTAAATTTACCCGGCAGGGTAATTTGACCTTAGCCATTTCCCTGGGATGATCCACCTGGATGGCTTCCAATATTTTGTTGTACAGGTACACGGTTTCCACATCACAGGTCTAAGGTCCATAACAAATTTGTATCCTTTATCTAACCCTAAATCAAAGATATTTTTTTTAAACCAATGTAAAAAACCTTTAACACATTCAATCGGTTTTTATATCGGACAAATAACATCCTATTTGTTCCGATCGTGCTGATCTACCATGTCCGGGCCTACAAACTGTTCAAGGACAAGGTGACCGAAGCACATCTCGTGCTGGACGAGCCTTACTAAAATTAAGTCCCCGCCAGAGGCGGAGACTTAATTTTTGGGGTACCGGAATCCGTATATTTGCTGAATTTCCTGCCGGTCAAAGTGATAGGTCGTATTGCAGTGATGACATAGCGATTCCAGTGGAAACGGCCCGTTTTCGAGAATATCTTCCAATTCTTCGATCGGCAGCATGGCTAAAATGTTGCGCACACGCGCCTTGTTGCAGTGGCACAGGAACTCCACCCGTCGGTTGGCCAGTATCCGGGGTGAATAGGATTCAAAAGCATCCGTTACGATTTTTTCAACCTCCCGGTGTTCGCGGAAGGCCTGACCCAGCGGCGGGAAGTGCCGGACTTTATCTTCCAGTCCGTCGATAACGGCATCATCCACACCGGGCATGGCCTGAATGAGCAGGCCACCGGCTCCCACCACAACGCCCTGGCGATCGTATTGAATACTCAAATTAAAAGCACTGGGAATCTGTTCAGAGATAAGGTGGTAATTGGCCAGGTCTTTGGCCAGATTTCCGTACTCAAGCACCACCTGGCCGGTAAAAGGCTGCTTGGCGTTTTCCAGAAAGTGGGTAACTGACAGAAATCCGGCCCCGAAAAAAGGCGCCAAATCGAAACTGTCCAGCGGCGTTTCAACGGGTATGGGCACTTGCTTTAAATATCCCCGCACTTCCCCGAATGCATTGGCTTCCACGAGCAGACCTTTGATCGGTCCCGAGCAGTCGATCTGCAGCTGCAGCCGGTCGCCGCCTTTGAGTTGGGAAGCCATTAACAGGGCACCCAGGTAGGCCCGCCCCAGGACAAGGGTCTCCAGAATACCCAGTTCATGATTCGTGCGCATTTCATTGACCAATCGGGTCCCGTTTAAGACCACACCGCGAACGGTGCCATCCGACATTGAAAAGCGGATCATTCGATCACGGGCACTGGCCAAAAGCTGTTCTTTAAGAGTATTGCCGTATATCTGTTTTTTGATCATATCAGAATTTACAGAGTTGATGCCATTTCTGCCTGCAAAGCGACCGCCCGCGCCACTGAGACATCCCATACAGCTGAAATCTGCGGCCAGATTGCAGTGTGAATTTCTGTTAACATATGCAAACCGCCTGGAGATCATTTTCGTTCATATGATAACCACGATGGGACATTAAGGAAGGAAAAATAGTGTGTTGGCGGTAGGTGCCAGGTCCGCTCGGCAAAGGAATGCAGAATCAAAGGTGATTTGTACTTTTCAGAAACTTGCGTCAATCCTGTCGCTTCAGTTGCTGCGCCTGGTCGCGGATACGCCCTCTCCAATAAGGGTTCTGGTCGGCATATGTGCGCGCCAGCCGGTTGAATTGGCGTGCCCGGGGTAAATCACCCTTTTGCATCCAGGCTTCGGCCATGTAGTAGTAAGGCACCCAGCCGTCCGGATGCAGCTGGATCGAGCGCTCGAAACTTCGCATAGCGGCATCGGTGCGATTGTTTCGCAGATCCTTTTTACCCTGTTCGATGAGTTCTTCGGCGGCCGTAAGTCGATGTTCGCGGGCGGCATCGGATTCAATCGCGGATCGGGACGAATGCGGGGGTTCGGAAGCCGAAATGATGGGCGCTTTGGCCGTACAGGCCAGAACGAGCATCCCGGTTAATCCCGAAAAGATAAAGTGTGTGAATGTTTTTTTATGAATAGCCACTAATTATCACGAATTGACACGAATTAGTAATAGGGTTCTTCGCCGAGTTAGTTGGCACAAATTTCCGTAAAGCTCAAGGTGCATTTGAGTGGTGTATTTTACTTTCCCGCAGGGAAACTATAGAGCGTTTGGCGAAATCCGCATGACACAAATCCCCGTTATTGCGAATAATACTCAAAATAAATCAAAATTGGAACACCAACGCGCCAAACGCTCTATTTGAAAAGATTTTTGAAGGCATCGAAAATTTGTTCCAGTTTGCCTTTGCGGTGGTGCAGCGGGCATTTTTTATCCGGCAACCGCCCTGCCAGGAAATATTCATTGATCGGTCGGGGACAGCCCGATACAGCCAGCTGCCCACTGTCACTGCAAACTGTTCGCTGTCGGACCGCTTCCGGCCGGTGAAAGGAAGCGCCGGTGCGCACATGCGGTATGGCCGATAGCAGATCCGCCCATATCGGCAGGGCTGACGCGGAACCCGAAGCAAAGATCGAATCTCCCCTGTCGAACCCGACCCATACCAGGGCCAGCATATCAGGCGTGTAGCCCACAAACCAGGCGTCTTTGAAATCGTTGGACGTCCCGGTCTTTCCCGCCACTGCAAAATCAATTGACCAATTTGCCAGTGATCTGGTCGTGCCGTCGCTGACAACGCTCTGCAGCATTGAAGTAATCAAAAAAGCCTCAGCCGGGGTGATGACCTGCTCGATATTCACGTGCGTCCGTTGCAGAACCTGCCCGTTTTCATCGGCCACATCTTTGAGTGACAACGGATAAGGCAGAACTCCATCGGCTGCAAAGGCACAATATGCTCGCGCCAGCTCGAGCGGCGACACTTCAAATGCGCCCAGAGCCAGCGACGGATAGGCTTTGATCGGTGTCGTAAAACCAAACTGTACGGTCCGATCAACGATGCGCTCCAATCCGATTTTCATTGCCAGATCCACTGTGGCCACATTCAGCGATCTTGACAGCGCCGTGCGAACACTGACCTCCGGCTCATTGTCCTTTGCATAATTTTGAGGCCGCCAGTTCTTGCCGTCAACCGTATAGGTTGCAGGCACGTTGGAGATCCGGTCCGCCGGTGTAAAGCGGTCCAGGGCGGCCAGGTAAACAAAGGGCTTGAAAGCGCTACCGGGCTGGCGACGGCTCTGAGTGATCCGGTTGTACTGGCTTATGCCATAATTGCGCCCGCCGACCATCGCCAGGACATAGCCGGTTTTGGGTTGCATGACGATGATGGCCCCCTGCAGACGGCGTTTCGGATCCTTGCGTTTCAGACGATTATGGCGTGCTTCCAAACGCGAAAGTCCTCGCTCAAGGGCCTGCTCGGCGGCCATCTGCACCTGGGTGTCCAGGGTGGTATAAACTGAAAGACCCAGACTGGCAAGCGCTTCGGGCGCATACAGGGCAGCCAGCTGCCAGGACAGATAGTCCATAAAATAGGGGGCCTTGCGCAGCAAGGGGCGGAAATCGGTCGCGACAACCGATGATTTAAGTACTTTTTCAAGTACCTTACCGCTTATCCAGCCGTTGGTATGCATCGCTCGCAAAACCGTGTCACGCCGCTTTTTTGATCTCGAAAGATTCACGTGGGGCGAATAGGTGTTGGGGGCTTTGATCAGGCCGGCAATGGTTGCCGATTCTACAAGCGTCAACTGTTCAACCGGTTTTCCGAAATAAAAGGCTGCGGCTTCGCCGATTCCGTTTACTGCCACCGAACCATTCTGCCCTAAATAAATTTCATTCAGGTAGATTTCCAGCAGCGTGTCCTTTGCATACATCGACTCCATGACAACCGCGAGCAGCAGTTCATTGAATTTGCGCCGGAAGGATCGCTCGGGTGAAAGAAAATAGTTTTTAGCCAGCTGCTGGGTAATGGTGGAAGCGCCCTGGCGGATATGGCCATGACGCAGATTGACATAGATTGCTCGCAGGATCCCGAGCGGATCGAATCCGAAGTGATGGTAATAATTGCTGTCCTCGGCTGCCAGTACTGCCCGGACAAGATGCTGCGGGACCTGCCGGATAGAAACCAGACGCCGGCGCTGTCTTTCCGATCCGTAAATCTGCCCTAATTCTTCGGGCTCCAGCTCGAGCAGCGGCAGCAAATTACGACGACCGGTTTGCTCAATAGCCCGGATGCGATTCCCTGATATTCGAATAGTCGCTAAAAATCCCGGCCGGGAGCGATTGGGCGTGCTTAAGTCATGTAGAAAGATTTCAAAGGCCTTTTTCGATATCCTGACCTGGCCTTTGCGTTGCGGCCGACCGGACACCGCGATGTAACCCAGGGCGCGAAGTTTCTTTTTGAACAATGGCAGATTCAGTCGTTGGCCGGGATATAGCAAGGTGATGTCCGCATAAACGGTGGAGGGGATCTGCCAGCGACGGGCGGAAAACCGGCGGTCGACTTGAACAGCAAGATGCCAGCCGTATAAGGCCAGCGCCGTCAAGCTTACCACCAAAATTGCGGCGAGCCATTTAAAAACAGGTATGCGGCGCTTTGGTATTGAAGACTTTTTACGAAATTTTCGGCGACGTTTAATTTTTTTCATGGGCAGTATGGCCGGCAACCCGGAATTGGCGGTTTAAAGTATACTGAAAAAGAGCCGATGAATCTATTGAATATTACGTTCAGAAGGGATTTTCAGCATGGAAACATTGTGGACGGCTCTGATCCAGTTGGGTTTTGTGGGTATCGTCTATTTTACCGCCTATCGGCATGGATTCAAAGCATCGCAATCTAAAAGCGCTGCTATTGTAAGCCAATTCAGTGGACCCGTGGACGAGATGCTCAATGGACTCGATCGCGAAATCGACAAAGCGCTTGAAAGACAGAGAAAACAAAATGGCAAGGTTTGAATGAATTCGAGAGAAAATGCAGCCGGGCCGATTGATATTCAGACCCCCTGTAACCGGTTGGGCGGCTAACTGAACGACCACCGTCTGTAAGACAGTGGGTTCGTTGGTCGGTTGAAACCGACTGAAGGTTAAAGGGATATGGTCTGATTTTGACTGGCTCATAGCCTGCGGCCATATCGCCATCATTGTCTTCGCCTGAAGGCAAGGGTTTTCAACCATCCCCGATGGAATCACAAAACATGCCAAGTCACCCTGGTACAATTTTCTAAGTTTATCTAATTCGTGAAAATTCTTGTTAATTCGTGGCTAATAAGAAAGCCCCCGACAGGTATGGCTGCCGGGGGCTCTGGCGGTTCGGTTTTTTAGAATTGGTCAGGGGTGATCATTCCAATCTTCAAGATTATCCGGGGGCTCGTCTTCTCGATTAAAAAATTCGTCCTCCGGTGGAATGCCGTTTTCCAGGTCTTTTTCGAATAGATCCTCCCAGTTATATCCCGGTTGATATTCGTCATGCATGGTTTAATTTTCCTCCATTCCCTATCGGTATCTCAACTCAGATGATGTGCCCAGCGCAAACAGGTAGGAACAGAAGGCACCTGCCGTCAACTCATCATGTCCAACAAAGATCCTATCATTTCGTCTCCGGTTTTCAGGGCTTTCAGATTCGCCTGATATCCCCGGCTCCCGTTCATCAATTCCGGGATTTCCTCAGTCAAACTGACGTTTGATCGTTCCTCGGGCAAGTCGGGATAATCTGCGGCATCCAGATTCGGGGGGCCGGGGGTGTCCTCCCGCCGAATCGTAACCCGCACCCCTTCCCGGGGTGCTTCTTTTAAAATGGCCCGGCTCTTTTTAAAGCCGTCCGTGTTCAGGTTGGCGATATTGTTGGATGTCGTTCTCAGTTTACGGTCATGGGCCGCAAGACCCGAAATACTGGCATTTATAGACCGAATCATACATTCATTCCTTTCAAATAAAAAACTCCCCGGCTATGGAAGCGGCGGGGAGTCTCCATAAAGATGGATATAAAGGATGTTTCAGACCCTTGTTTAGAGATATTGCAAATTAAGGGTTAACGACCTGACAATTCCTGAAGGCTAAAGGTTTACCTCAAATTTTAGGGCTTTTAGGTTTTGATCCAAAATTACTAAAATACGAAACGATTGCCTGCTAAATACGACCTCAATAGTGAGGGTTGACGTTAACTTCTTAGTTTAACAAAGTGACTGAACAATAGCCAAATGAACTTCGGATCTGAAACATCCTCTATACGCTAGGGTTGTGTGTGCTATGTCGGCAGAGGGTGCCGACAGTTGCAGATTAACGGGATACAACATTCATGCCAGATTGGATTAACATATCAAAATCAATATTTACAAATACTTATATAGCAATAGAGATGTGATCAGACCGGCGGAATGACAATTTTCAGCAAAATGGTTGACAAAAATTGTCACTCTGCAGGATGCCTCAGGCCTATAGTGACTTTCAGAATTATATTCCGTTACAATCTGTCGGTGTTTATCGCAAAGCTTTGTGGGCGGGGAGTTTTTTAAGCAATGATAGAACCTGTGGGAATATAGATCATCCGGATCAGACGCTCCTGGATAGCGCTAAAGCTTCACTAGACCTTCGCAGGAATGACGGGCCTTCTATCTGAAAACTCCCCGACTTCTCAATTAATTTCGCAACTATTGATGTCCGGCCCGCCGCTCTTCGACCAGAACGGCTTCGATATTCATGGTTTCGGGAGCCATACGCCTCAATGATGCGGCTCTTAGCATTTCGCGCTGTTTGGCGCCGATCCTGCCGTGAACCATCATTTTGACGATGCTGTCAGGTGTAATTTCCTGAACCGACCGCTCGACCCAGTTGCCCAACTCTTCGGCGGTCATGGCGGCCGCATCGAGCCCCAGTTGAATCATAGGACGGGCGGGTAATTGCTCGAATGTCCATCTGATGTCATGGCGATTTTCAGGCCGGGAACGATCCAGTTCCAAAATCAGGTATCCCTTTCTTTCGTGTCTTTCGGCAAAAGATGTGCGCTCTATGGATCCGGGGTACAGAACCGGGGCGGGCAATGGTTTTCCGTTTAAATCTGCGGTCAGGATCTGATGGCGATGAATGTGCCCGGTCAGCACGGCGTTCAGATTGCGGGGCAGATCGGCCGCCTTGATGACATCTGCCCCATACCGGAAGGTATAACCTTTCGGTCCCACCCCGGCCCCTTCAAAACATTGATGGATGCACAGCAACCGTATATCGGCATCGATTTCGGTATATCCGGTCTGCCGGGTCAAGGATTTAAAATTGGGGCGTATATGCTGACGCACAAACGGATAGCCGGCAAGGACCAGCCGCGTCCCACGGATGTTCTGAACAAAAGTCCGGGGTCGGTCGAAAATAAAAATATTCGGATGGCTGAAAAGATGGCCAAAAGGGATAACCGATCGCTCGTGATTACCTGGAACAATAAAAATGGGAATGCCTTCATCCGCCAGGCGGAGCAATGGCTCAGATGCCATCCGCGCCAGTTTGATCGGGAATTTGGAGCGATAAAAAAGATCGCCGCCGTGCACGAGAAGATCGGTCTTGCACCGGTGAGCCGCATCGATGGCTTTATGATAGTTGTCAAAAAATTCCGGCCCCCGCCGGCGGCGCTGAATCCGTGGACGAAAAGGCAGGTCAAATCCGAGATGGGTATCGGCCAGAAAAAGTATGCGTATGGGCTGACGGTGGTTCATATCCATTGCAATAAACGCGACAGCCTGGCGTTGAGCAGGCAAACACCCGGGCGCAAAACTATTTCGACGGATCGATCTTCTGCCAGCAATCGACGCAGCTCGGTTGTAACGACCCGCAAACGATCATAGGTCGTTAGATCAATTTTCCGTTGACGGGAAAGACGCTCGACCGCCCAACCCGGCGGCAGCAGAATTTCGTTTGGATTTTCCTTCCGACGGCCGGCGGCCGTCAGATTGCCATTTTCAAGGGTGACGTGTTGTTGGCAGGTTTTTGCGGATGAGCCCCGTGCGCGATCCCAGATGATGACCGCCTCACTCAACCAGCACAGCCAGTGTGATCGACGTATCCAATGGGTGCTGCGCAACAGGATGCTATCGAAAAGGTCCGCCACGGTCTCCGGCGTCCATTTAAAGGGTTCCGCCCGTTCATCTGCGGCATCATCATCTGGCTGATCGGGATCGGGTAAAAGGACGTGTTGCTGCCACAGTGCCTGACCGATCTGCAGACAGGCCCGGGCCACGGACGTGTTTTTGAAGTACCGCACATGCCGCTGACGAAAATGCAAAAGGCCCTGCTCCAGGCACTCAAGGCCGGGGCTGTCACCGTCATAATAATTTAGATAGCGTTGCAGCGATTCGGCATTGAGAAGCCGGCACGATGTCCTGTTAGTTAAATCTGCGGTCAACAGCGACAATAAGCGTATGTCATCCTGCAGCGGCAGCGGACCCACCGGATGCGCCCGGTCCGGTGTCCGGGCCAGCCGATCGTATGTCCTGGACAGGTAGCACAACTGCCGGCTGTTAGATCGCAGGGCAACATTATAAGGGGGATTCAGGCGCTTGATCGCATTCGATTCACAAACCGCGGCCTCAAAAGCTGATGGGGTCACGGTGCAGTTGATGTCACGCGCCTGACTGAGCATTTCCAGGATGTGTTCGGGATGATGCCGGCTGGGCTGAAAATAACTGGCGACCCTTTTCCGGATGGATTTGGCCTTGCCGATGTAAAGAACATCGCCGTTGCTGCGCAGCATACGGTAAATGCCGGGCTGATCAGGCAGGTTGACCCTTTTGCCCGGGTCCAGCGGATAGCTCCGGACAGACCGCACGGGTCGCTGGCGGGATGCAAGCCAGCCGGTGATCCCGGCCAGCGTGCGGATTTGTTCTTCCCGGGCCAGCATTTCAACCAGCCGGCCCCAGACATGCGCCGTGGCGTGCACGTGATGAGCGCTGCGTTTAAGTTCGGGGACCGAGTGGCCCAAGTATCCGGCCACAGCCCGGAGCCCCTTTCTGGGCAGTTGCGGCAACAGCCGGGTGGATACGGCATGGGTACAGATAATGTGAAACGGGAAGGATTCCACAGTTGCCCGCAGCCGCTGCAGTTGCATCAAGAAAGGGATTTCAAACCGCGCATAGTGAATCACCGTCGGGCATGCCGGCAGATCTTCGAGCGCTGCGATTTGATGCGCCTCGGCCCACAATAGCGCACAGACATCCTCCGGCGCAATCGCCGACTGCATGGCATCATCCGAGATACCGGTCAGCCGGGCAACATGCCTGGGAATGAGATGATCTTGCGGTAGTTGCACCAGGAAACTTTTGATAGGCGCAGCGCCGGTTTTAATCGGATCGACGGCCCGGGTGCGCAGCCAGCCGATTTCAAGCAGGTGCGCTTTGGGCGGATAACTGCCGGTGGTCTGGCAGTCGAGCACCAGGACTTCGGTATGCGCCAGATCGGTTGCCATCGTCGCCTATGCTGCAAATTGCTTGCAGGCTTGCGCATACCCATCCGGTGTTAAATAGGCTGCTGTTCCAATTCGATCGACATCGACGACACCGCCTTCAAACAACGGGGTTAAGGCTTGCCGGATTTCATCCGCTGAAACACCCAGATATCGGGCGATATCGATAATATCGACAATCCCCGGCGGCCCGGCGTTTTCCCATTCCCGGGCCAGCAGGGCCAGAATGGCTTTCTGCTGGTTATCCAAGGGCGGGTTGTTTTTCATGGTATGATCTCAGTTAATTCAGGGGTCGGGAAGTTTCACGGCGATTAACCGCTGCATGAATAATCGGCGACTCCAGTGTGCAAACTCATACTTACGCTGCCGATCATTCATTCCGCTATTTATCAGGCGCAGATGGAAAAACTCCCCGACCTCTCAGGTAATTTAATCTGGATGCCGATTTCAAGATTTTGGATCTTGGATTCAGATGCAGGATTCCAGATACCGGTTCGCAAAAACATATTACACGGGAGTGTCACTAATTATTTTCATTCATTCTTTGCGGCCTGGCTTGCCGCGGCATAGTTCCGCGTAAGCGGAACGACGACGGGCACTTTTGCGTGAGAAAAAAATATCCAATATCCAGCAAAAAAATCGAGTATCGAAGGAATGATTTACTCCGCCCAGCCGTTTATTAAAATGATAGAATTCCTTTCCCGGTTTCCAATTTCAAATTTCCAGTTTCATTCCCTTGAGATGCCTTCCCCCAGTTTCTAATTTCAAGTTTCCAGTTTCGTTCTTATGGTTGGAGCGCAGCGACTCATCAACTCGTAACTCATCGTATGCCCTTTCCCCTATTTTTCCCAGGTTTCCAGTTTCAATTTCCCGGTTTCATTCTTTTTCAGCTTGCGGGCATAACTTGCGGCTTCCAGGCCGGCGACACAGCCTTCGCCCACCGCTTTGGCCATCTGCCACGGCGGGCCACAGATATCACCGGCGGCAAATATGCCCGCTATATTGGTTTTCTGCTTCTTATCGGTCGCGATATACTTTCCGGTTTCATCCAGAACAACCCCCAGCGTGGCCGCCAGTTCCATCACTCCCTTGGCACCCAGTTCGATAAAGACCCCTTTCACATCCAGTTGGGTTCCGTCCTCCATAACCAGGCCCTGTACTTCTTTTTGCCCGACAATCGTCTGCACCCGGGTACCTTCATGAATAGTGACACTGCTGTTGCGCAACTGTTCATGCAGCGCGTCGACGACCTGAATTTTCTTTGCAACCAGATGGACTTTGCGGGTATCGCCGGCAAGGGTAAGGGCGCCGCCGACTGCGGCACTCTCGTTGCCCACAACGGCCACATCCTGACCTCTGAAGAAATTACCGTCGCACTCGACACAATAGCTGACCCCTTTGCCGAGCAGTTCCTTTTCGCCTGGCACCCCCAGCCGATTGCGGGTCGCACCGGTGGCAATGATTAAACTTTTGGCCTGAATGCGTTGCCCGGACTCGATTGTTACATCGAAAAGTGAGCCTGTCGGAGAAATGTGCAGCACATCCTCTTCACATATTTCCGCACCGAACTGAACAGCCTGCTGATGACCGACCCGCAGCATATCCTCGCCTGAAAGATTAAAGATACAACAAAAATTTTCGATGTGGGCGTGAAAAAGGCTGCTCTTGGCCGGTTTGCCCAACATCAACACCGTCATTTTGCGCCGGGCAGCATGAATGGCAGCCTGCATACCGGCCGGGCCCAATCCAAGTATGACAACATCATACAAACTTTTTGCGCCCATGGGTCCTCCTTTATTCTTTGTAGATCCTGTCAAAAAGCCGATCGGCCATATCAGGATCCAGATTCTTCAGTATCTTGTATTCGGCCAGAGCGGCATCTTTGTTGCCGTCCAGGTAATATCGGTGCCCGATACTGTAATGGGCCGGCGCAAAATCTGGATCTACCCGAATTGCCTGTTTGTATGCGTCCAATTCATGCTCCGGCCGGCCCAGTTTGTTGTTCATGACACCGATGTTGTAATGTGCCGGTGCAAATTCGGGGTTGATGCGCACCACCTCACGATGCGCTTCCAGGGCCTCTTTATAGCGCTCCAGTTTTCCGTAGTTAAGGCCAATGTAAAAGTGCGCGGGCGCATTTTCAGGTTCGATGCGTATTACCTGCGCGAAAGCTTCTTTGCCAAGGCTGAATGATCCGATGCGCATGTATAACAGTCCCAGATCGAAATAGGCCTGCCCGAATTCCGGACCCTTTTCGATGGCAAGCTTGTATGCTGTAATCGCATCCTGGCTGCGATCGATTTTGCTATAATAGTTGGCCAGGTTGTAGTGGGTATTGGGATCGTCCGGATTGTTGCGAATGGCCTGCTTATATGCATCAATGGCCTCATCATGTCTATCGAGACCGGCATAGCAGTAGCCCAGCCCATACCAGGCCATGGCATTTCCAGGTTCCTTGCGGGCTGCCGCCCGGTAGTATTCCAGGGCTTTCTTGTTTTCGCCAGCAATGGAAAAATTGAAGCCCTTGCGGCACAGATCGGCTGCCAGTCTGGGTTTGTATTTACTGTTGGCATAAGTCCATTCCGATAGGGTCATCCGGATGGGATCATTTTTAAGGCGCAACACCGATCTGGCAGATACGGCAAAATTGAGGTTCTGTCCGACAACCGTCTGGAACGTGGCAACACCCACGACCTTGCCTTGCATGTTGATCACCGGACTGCCGCTTGATCCCGGCGAGATGGGCGCCGACATTTGAAAAAAGTTTCCCACCTGCGGCATCTCGCGAATCGCCGAGACAATGCCCTCGCTGACTGTCTGATCAAGCCCTAGAGGGCTGCCGACAACCACAATGCGTTCAGCTATGGCCGGCATCTGATCTGAGGCGGTCACAAACGGCATCCGCCGCCCACCTAAATTGATGCGGACTTTTATCAGATCAGCGGCTTCATCCTGGGCCACAACGGATTCAACCGGGTATTTACGACCATTGAATGTTTTAATTTCAGCAGAATACGCTTCTTTGAGAACATGATAGTTGGTTATCAGGTAACCCTTTTGATGCACAAAGAACCCGCTGCCGATACCGGATACCTGGTTATCCATATTGTAAGTGATCACTTTTACAACGGCTGGTTGGATCTTTTTAACCAAACGCGTTAAATTCGCTTCGGCTGCAGAGGCCGTCAATAAGATCCCGATACAAAAAATTCGAACGCCAATCCGTGTTTTCATCGCTAACTCCTTGCGGCCCTGGAATGTTGTGAATGCCAACCCTTGACCGACAAACGATATTAACGTCGCGTCATCGGCACCTGAACTTACAGCTGCTGCAGATCTAAGTGCATGATTTCATAAATTCGGTGACGTATTTTGGTCAATGATTGCTAAACCACAGTGGACACCAGCCGTCGCCAAGGCTATGGCCCGGCAAGCAGAGAGCACAGAGAAAAGCGTAATATTGATTGCTCTGTGGACTCTGTGTTCTCTGTGGTAAATAACACCGTCACCCTATTTTCGAATGTGTGTACCAAGTAACAGCTGAAAATGGCCAACCTGCTTCACTGCATTTGCGCTAAAAGAAACTAGAACATAAACATAATCTGATCAAATTAAAGCGGCCGCAATAAAATTGGACATGGCTTGCATAACCGGGTTTCAGCATTAGTATGATGTATCGGCAGATGTAAACAGCCGAGAAATTGCCAACCCGAGTCCCGGCAATTATACAATTGAATGAAAATACGGGAAATTCTTGAGGTCCGAATTCAATTTTCTGACAGCCTCAATTAAAAACCGTCAGTCAAGGAGGTGTGTGACGTGACCGACAAAAAATTTAGAATGAAACCGGATATATGCACGTTTACGAGCGATGATGATCATACTTTGAATCTGGAAGTAACGATCCCGGGCGTTAGTAAAAATGATATCCGGTTGCAAATGATGGACACCAGCTTCAGTCTTTCTGCGCCCGGTAAAGACGTCGAATACGTTTCTGCAACCGCATTCTGCTGCCCGGTAAATGCCAGAGCGGCAAAGGCGGTATTTGAAGATGGGTGCTTGAAAATCAAGGTTCCGTTCAAAGGCCCCAACACGGAATCGATTCAGATCGCAGTCCAGTAAGACCTGATGATGAAACCGTTACGGCAGGCGCGCTGCCCGTCCCGCCATCGGCGGGATGGGGTGGTGAGCTGACGGGTACAAATTCATGCAACCGGTATTTTTTGCGTAAACACCTGCCGGTTATCTAATCGGCGGGTACCTTTATCAACCGTTACCCTTCAACCCGATATCATCGGCGACATCCCGCATCCCCATGATGGTGTCTGTGATCAATTCCGACAGTTCGATGCCCAGCATCTGAACCCCTTTCTGGATTATCGTACGGTCGACTCCGGCTGCAAATCGCTTGTCTTTCCACTTCTTTTTTACTGATTTGGCTTTCAGATCCATCACACTTTTTGAAGGGCGGACCAGAGCCGTGGTGACCACAAGACCGGTTAATTCATCGATGGCGAAAAGGACTTTTTCCATTTCGGTTTGCGGTTCAATATCCGTACATATACCCCATCCGTGGCTCACCACTGCCCGAACATACTCTTCGGGCCAGTTATGCGCATTCAAAATTTCTCCTGTTTTCTGACAATGTTGATCAGGATACTGTTCATAGTCAAGGTCGTGAATGAGTCCGACGATACCCCATTTGTCCTCGTTTTGGCCGTATTTACGTGCCATATAGCGCATGACGCCTTCGACCGCCAGAGCGTGTTTGATTAAACTTTCACTCTGATTATAGCGCTTCAACAGTTCAAGGGCTTCCTCTCTTGTCGGTACCCTCGTGTTCATTATTAATTTCTCCCTTCTTTACCGTGTTCCACCCGCCGACCGCCCTATCCTGGATATTGCAAGTGAGTCTTCACCGCGGGCAACATCCGGGGCTATACCCGGGCGGTCCAACGCGCGATCGGATTGACCAGCCGTCGCAACCAGGGCACTTTGAGCCACACGGCGCTCTCCGGACAGATCTCCTGGCAGCAGTAACAGCGGATGCAGTGTTCGTATTGATAAACCGGAGCAACCGAATGTTCCCCATCCGGCCAGCGCAATGCTTTGGGTTCGACCGGACACATCTTCACGCACATGCCGCAACGAATACACCGATCCGACTGAATGAACGGTTTGGCGACCAGATGCCGGTGCAGGATCCGGAACCAGCGTGTCTTCTTGAAAGGTGCCACCGGCGTCTTTTCAACTTTAAAATCAGGGATTCGAAACCGTTCAACAGGGTCCCCCAGCAGTTCAATTTCCGCTGCAATATGGGTTCCGGCACCGAATTGGTGCCCGTAGAAAACAGTCGGCACAAACTCCGGTTTCAAGTCGATCAGCCGGCAGACGGTTGCGTCCAGCGCAACCGGATCGCGTGAAAAGAGCAACAGGTTCATCTGTCGGGGAGTGCCGCTCCGCGGACCATTGCCCTCCATGGCCTGGATACCGTCCATGATATAAAGGCGCGGCCCGACGCACCTGTTCAGATCAACCAGCATTTTTGCAAAGTCGCTGGCGTCCGGTAATCTGGCGTGAAATTCGCCTTTGAGTACACCGGGCACACAACCGAACTGATTTTTGATACTCCCGGTTAACCGTTCCAAACCGTGTGTTTTAAGCTTGGGCAGGCTGATCAGACCATCGGCTTCGCGTACACCCCTGGCAATCACGAACCGCCGATTCTGGCGTCCGGCCTCGAAATAAACCGTCTCACCGGATTTAAAATCAGCCAGTTCTAAACCGAGCTGTTCGGCGGCCTCGGCCAGTCCGGCCTTTCGAACGGCTGCTTTAACATTCCCGATGGCCGGAGAATCGCCGTAGTTCACCCGAACGCCTGCATCCAGGAAGACTTCGGCAACGGCTCTGAACACGGCCGGATGGGTCGTGACGCATTTTTCGGGTGGATCGGCGGTCACCAGATTGGGTTTGAGCAGGATCTTTTCACCGCTGTCAGCAAAACTATGCGGACCGCCAAGCAGACCAAGGCCTCTTTCGATTGCAATTTTTACCCGCGTATAGGTGTAGTCAGGGCAATAAATTAATACGACCGGGACCATGATGACCGTAAGATCCTGATGTTCAGATTAAAAGTCGAGGCTTGTGGGCTCGAGCCAGAGCGTTTGTCAGAAAACGGAACATATTTATGACAATTACTATAATCCAGAGGATTGTTTAACATCGATGGCGGGTGGCATCAAGGCAAGATCATCGGATGGGTCGGCGACGGGCGGTTATTTGCGGCACCATTGTGGCGTGTCCTGCCTATATTTTAAAAAAAGCCGACTATAATCTTGCTTTTTTGCGCCCTTTTGGGGCTACTATATGCAATTGCAGAACGCGTCACCCGGGCTGGCCTTATTTGATGATCAGGCTCTCATTTTCGCTCACATCGCCCTGGGGACGCAGAAAATAATCGGTAATGGGCACCGGACAGGTCGCTGCCATTTTGCTGGAATAGTTAGGAATATGCCGGGCCGGTATTCGCATGGCCAGATATCGCGACAGGTTATCGGCGGCACGTATTTTAACACTCTCGGTTAGATTTAATCCCGACCGGATTGAAACAAATGGAATTTCAAACAGGGTCAGGGGAACACCGCCTTCATGTATGCGGGACGTGTATTTATCCTTCCAGATGGTGCGGCCGTTGCGTGTATCCACCACCGAGATCGAGGCACCCAGAGACAGCTGGGAATAGACTCCCAGATAAATTCGTTGAAATTCAGTAATTTCACCCATGATCAGGGCGTCTGCACCGAGCAGGCGCCCCAGGACCTGCGGCGTCAGCTTTTGAATCTGGATTGCGTCGGTCTGATTTAAAGTGCTTAGTTTTTGATCCACGATGTGCAGTTCGACATCGCTGTACGGTTGGGCGCTGAGGTGACAGTAAAAAACAATACGCAGTATATCGGCGATCTCGGGGTTTCGGGTTCGGTTGACAAATGGCAGTATGGCTATTGTCTTGGGGGGCTCTGAAAAGGCATAGGTTTGATTGAACGTCTGTCCGCTCAGCGGTACTTTGGTGGCGCAACCGGTGGCCGACAGCACCGTCAGCAGCAGACCCACAAACATCAGATTAACAATGGCCCGCGACAACGGGATCTTATGTTTGGATCGATCGCTTCGGCGACACTGTGAAAGGTTTGCCGATCTTGGAAAAAATCCCTGAACAGGTCGATCTGATATGCAATGGTCAGTCATGAGCAACAACCCTCAGTAAGCAGAATAGATTGGAAATCAACTCTATCGAACGATTAGCGATGACCTTAAGACCTGTAAAAGCGAAACTACCCGTAACTTGATGACAAAAAAATCCGAGCCACTTGGGTGAAAGCAACTCGGATACCATTAAAGATCAGGCAACCCGGCGATCCGGTGTTCACGGACCCGTGGCTTTCCGTCCCTCGATTACTCGAAGTTTGGCTCTACTGATTGCCGATTTTCGGTGCTTTTTGGATCTTACCGAAAAACAAAAAGCTTCTATACGTTATTGTTCTATTGTAATGTTTTTGCAACACAGTGTCAATCGGCATCTGAAACGCCGACCCATTCTGCCGGTGACGGTTAAAAATCGCCGGCCGCCACCATCCGGCAAAGTCCCGGTCATGTGCAGACCTGGCTCCGTCAGGCGGGCAATATTTCTATATATTCATTTTTTTCTTTGCAATACCAGTGGTATGGCTTAATCTGCACGTATGCCGAACCGGAATCCCGGATCACCTTTTGGACAAAATATACCGCATGACCTTTCTCGCGGAAAATATTTTTAAGGGTACCGATTTCAGCTCCGTATTCCATTACCCAGAACATGCTTGATTACCCTTTTCCAAAAGATTCAGGCGGCTTCCCCTGGTTAGCCCCTGGAGCGGTTAGACGCCAGAGGCGCTGAAAGGAGGAATTCTCCGGAGGGAGCGTTCTCCGGAGGCAACTGATGAAAAAGCGGGCACAATTTATTCATGTGCTGCAGCTGCAGATACCAACATTCAACTTTCGTGCCAGAAAAGGTCAATCCGTTTACCGGTATAACTTGTTAATATTACGTAATTAGGGCTATTCACTGGGATGGGTCGGGTGACGAACTGTGTCATTTATTTGACCAATTTCGTCAACTGTAATTTGGTTTTATAGTAGTTGTCAAAAATGTGTTCCGTTTAGATAGACCGTGCGCCAGTTGAAAAGCAAGCCGGACCAATTGTGGAAAAGGTTCGGAGTTCGAGGTGCGGCGTGCGGAGCCTGCCCTGGCGCTTCAGCGAAAAATGGCGGCATTCGTTAAGATAATTTTCAAAAGTCTGGTATTTCGATGCCCGATCTG
>Ga0126335_1000082_pt1 | contig 41421 bp, 38 predicted proteins | sample OlaspJWI45metaG_FD_108409 | JGI IMG/M metagenome (GOLD analysis project Ga0126335, IMG submission 108409) | Marine gutless worms symbiont microbial communities from Oahu, Hawaii - Olavius sp. 1 OAHU.JWI-45 metaG | ecosystem: Host-associated > Annelida > Digestive system > Unclassified | place... | reverse complement strand
GCGGTTATAACCGCCACCGCCCATGACTAATAAACGACCATTTGAGAATTGATCTGCGAGCTTACACAATCGGCGTGCGGCTTTTGCATGAGACTGCGCAGTAAATTGCATATGTGTGATGGGATCACCCTCGATGCTATCCGCACCTGCCTGCAACAGGATAAATTGGGGTCTATGTTCTTCCAGGTAGCCTTCAATTTTCTCCCAGTAAATATCAAACACATCATCACGAGAATTAGGCGGCGCAGGAAGGTTTAACTTCTTCCCTTTAGCCATACCCCTACCTGTCTCATCAATGAATCCCGTACCCGGATACAGGAAATGACCATCCTCATGGATATCTGCAAACAACACCCTTGGATCATCTTCAAACCCGTAAAAAACGCCATCCCCATGGTGGGCATCGATATCAACATAAGCAATACGATCAAGGGCATATTCTCCTAACAGTGTTTCTATCACGACCCCACAATCATTAAATGCGCAAAAACCAGCCGCACTATCACGTCTGGCATGGTGCAAACCTGCGATAGGAATGAAAGCCCGCCGGCAACGTCCCTGCATAATTGCATCCGCTGCAGCCACAGCGGTACCCACAACCGTCGCAGCTGCCTCGTAGATACCTTTAAAAGCCGGCGTATCGCCACCGTCAAGATACCCTTCCCCGTTCAATGAGCGACTCTTTACCAGTTCAACATAATCATGTGTGTGAAACCGCTCAATCACGCCTTGTGATGCAATGTGAGGCTCTGATTCCTGAACTTTCGTATCAAACCCAAGCTCACGATAACGTTGATCAAAAACGGTATATCGATCCGGCCCAAAGGGATGCCCCTCGCCAAACCCGTAGCTTGCCAGTTCATCACCTTTGAAGACCATTAAATCTGACATATCAACAACCCGGTTTATCCATAATATTTAAACTTGCTTGTTACCACGCAAAACACGGAGGACATGAAGTTAAGCATAGATTATTTACCCATGATTCATGAGATTGGCTGAGCCCTACATATGCTTCATGCGCTTCGTAGTAAATTATTTTCATCTGTTTAAACATTCTCTCCTATCAGCCATAATCTGCGCCGTTTCTAACCAAGCATATAACTATTCCTATGGCGCAATATATCTACACCATGAATCGTGTCGGCAAGATCGTGCCGCCGAAACGCGAGATACTAAAAGATATTTCCCTGTCTTTTTTTCCGGGGGCAAAAATCGGTGTGCTGGGACTTAATGGCGCAGGAAAATCTACCCTGCTAAAAATTATGGCCGGGCTGGATAGCGAAATTGATGGTGAAGCCCGACCCATGCCAGGCATCAATGTTGGCTACCTCCCACAGGAGCCACAGCTCGACCCTGATAAGGACGTGCGGGGGAATGTTGAAGTTGCCCTGAGTAGCCTGACAGATGCACAGGAAAAGCTCGATGCTGTCTACGCTGCATATGCTGAACCGGATGCTGACTTCGATGCATTAGCAAAGGAGCAGGCACGGCTGGAAAATATCCTGCAAGCTGGTGATGGTCATAATATTGAACGAACACTGGAAGTTGCAGCCGACGCATTAAGACTACCGCCCTGGGATGCCGATGTAACCAAGCTGTCTGGTGGTGAAAAACGTCGTGTTGCACTCTGCAGGCTGTTGTTATCCAAACCGGATATGCTGTTGCTTGATGAGCCTACCAACCACCTGGATGCTGAATCCATTGCCTGGCTGGAGCGTTTTTTAAGCGAATATGAAGGTACCGTCGTGGCAGTCACGCATGACCGCTATTTCCTGGACAATGTCGCTGGTTGGATACTGGAATTAGACCGTGGTCACGGGATCCCCTGGGAAGGTAATTACAGTTCCTGGCTGGATCAGAAAAGTCAGCGTCTGGAGATGGAAGAAAAACAGGCAAGTGCCCGACAGAAAACCATCAAACAAGAACTGGAATGGGTGCGTAGCAATGCCAAGGGACGTCATGCCAAGAGCAAGGCGCGTCTGAAGCGTTTTGATGAACTCAACTCTGCCGAATTTCAAAAGCGTAGTGAAACCAATGAACTGTTTATTCCTCCCGGACCAAGGCTTGGTGACGTTGTCATCGAAGCAAACGATATCAGTAAACGTTTTGGCGACCGTTTACTGTTCGAAAACCTGAGTTTTAATCTACCGCCTGCCGGCATAGTTGGCATTATCGGTGCCAACGGCGCAGGTAAAACCACGCTGTTTCGCATGATTGCTGGCCAGGAGACACCTGATGGCGGTGAATTACGATTAGGTGAAACCGTACAACTAGCCTACGTTGACCAGTCCAGGGATTCCCTTGATGGTAGTAAAACTGTCTGGGACGAAATTTCCAATGGTCAGGACATTATGCAATAGGCAATACCCAGTTACAGTCAAGATCCTATGTTGGACGCTTTAACTTCAAGGGCTCTGATCAGCAAAAGATTATCAAGGATTTATCAGGTGGTGAACGTAACCGGGTACACCTGGCCAAGGTATTAAGTAATGGTGGCAATGTCCTGCTGCTGGACGAACCCACCAATGATCTGGATGTCGAAACCCTGAGAGCACTGGAAGAAGCGATATTTAATTACCCGGGTTGCGCCGTCATCATTTCACACGATCGCTGGTTCCTGGACCGTATTGCTACCCACATCCTGGCCTTTGAAGGCGATAGTGAAGTCGTCTGGTTTGAGGGCAACTATGCAGAATATGAAGCTGACAGAAAACATCGACTGGGAGAAGCTGCCGACCAGCCTCATCGAATCAAATATAAAAGGATCGATGCCTGACGCAAGATTTCTTACGATGAGCGATTGTCAGTGACTATTCCTTCAACATACTAAATAATGCCAGTGGCACAAGACTATTTACCTCTACCATGAATGAATTCGACAAGGTCAAAGTTAATGTACAAGACCTCAAAAGAGGTATGTATGTCAGTGAACTGGATATACCCTGGGAAGATAGCCCTTCCACTTTACAGGGCTTCATGATTCATAGCGATAGAGATATCAGACGAATTCAGAAAGTATCTGATTATGTTTTCATCGATAGCGAGAAAAGCCAGAAATCAGCCATTGAGCCTCCGCAACAGCCTGTTGGGCCCAGCAACAAAGAACCCCAAGTTGACTATGAATCGCAGCATGCTGGCAACTTCCAGGTAATCGACGTTAATTTTCCAGAACAAGCAAAAGCCATCCTTGGTAAAGGCGGATCCATTATTGACCTGCCACAGCCCAATATCACGACCAGCTTTGAGGAGGAACTCCCGCTAGCAAGAGAAATATATGGACGATTACACAGGGAAACAGAGCAGGTTTTTAGAGCCGTAGATCATGATGAAACACCGGTTATTAAACCACTTACCAGCCTGGTACTGGAAGTCCTTGCCAGTATGAACCGCAACCCCAGTGCATTTGAGTGGATAGCACTCACCAATCCGGATGACAAGTCAGTAAAGCAACACTGTATCAATGTGTGCATCCTATCACTAAAGTTCGGTCGGCACATTGGTTTGCCTGACAGAATCAATCGTCTACTGGGTTTAGCGGGGCTCGTTTTTGATCTGGGAAAAACCTTGATGTCTGATGCCATCCTCTTTAAAACAACCAGGCTGACACAGGCAGAGATGAGTGTCATGAAAAAACACCCGGAGGTAGCTGTAAACATCATTCAGGCGACAGGAGATGTCGCACCGGAGGTCATTAATGTCTGCCTGAAACATCATGAAAGACTGGATGGTAGTGGCTACCCTAATCAACTGAAAGGTGAAGACATTGATCTGTTAAGTCGTATGGTTGCGATTGTCGATACCTATAATGCCATCACCACTGACAAGCACCATGCAGACCGCGCTTCAACCAACCAGGCAATGGATGAACTCTATAAATCCCGTGAACAGGGTTATGACAGTGAACTGGTTGAAACCTTTATTCGCATCAACGGTCTGTATCCGGTAGGAACAGCTATTGAGACACATTCAGGCGAGATTGGCCTGGTCGTATCCAATAATCCACAAAACAAATTAAGCCCGTCTGTACTCATGGTGCTGGATAACCGTAAACAACGGTTCGTGGAAGAAAGGATCATTAATTTTGCAGCCGAATTAAATGCCAATGGGCAACCAAGGTATACCATCAAGCAAGCTGTGAACGCTGATGCTTACAACATCAATCCAAAAGATTACTTTAGAAATTAATAAGTTATCTATAGACCTAACAGGGCAATTTAAGACCACAACGCACGAATAGCAGACACGCCTTGCCCACCTGCCTGCCAGGCCCGTTCCATATCCAATCTACTAACTCCCCCTAGCGCATATACCGGCAGGGATGCCCGCTTCACTATATCTGCGAATTGCTCCCAGCCAATGGGGTGTGCTTCGGGATGAGTCGCTGTTGGTTGAACCGGGCTTAACAATGCAAAATCCAGATCAAGTTCAGCCGCGCGCTGGATTTCTGCCTGATTATGGCAAGATGCCGCTACCAGGTACCGATCGGACAGTGGCCTGTGAGTCAGCGACATCAACTCACTAGTATTGAGCTGCAAACCGTCGGCCTGCAACCGTTCGACCAGCTCAGGCGCTGAATTTAATATCACTCGTGCACCAGCAGCTCGGCATGCTTGCACAACTTGACTTGCAAGACTTTCAAATTGATCAACAGACAAACCTTTTTGCCGATACTGCACCAGAGAAATTCCACTGGCCAATGCCGCCTGTAGTTGCTGAACAAACACATTTTCATCTTCACCAACCACCGGTGTAATTAAATACAGTGGGGGCAGCTGACAGGCCTTAATGATAGGTAAATTGGCATCAGGGAAATGATAATTACCCAGCTCACCCTCTCTAACCCATTGAATAGGTTGACCTTCTTTACCATGTGGCTGGCCTTGCCAGGCGGACACTTCCCATACATCCAGCAAGATTGATTTTTCTGGATAGCGATACGGAACCTGAATGAGCGGACGATATTGTGTTGCCCGGATATCAAGTTCTTCCTGTAATTCCCGGATCAGCGCCTGTTCAGGGGATTCGCTCGCATCCCGCTTACCCCCGGGGAACTCCCAAAGCCCACCCTGATGTGCGTGGTCAGGGCGTTTTGCGATGAGAACCTGCTGGTTGTCGTCACGAATAACCGCAGCAACAACATGGATCATAGGCGTAACCAGTGCGTCTTAAAGCCGCTTTTTCGCGGCAATAGCCAATCTTAACGCGTTTAACTTAATGAACCCTGCAGCATCTTTCTGGTCGTAACTCCCTTCATCATCTTCGAACGTAGCGATATTTTCGTCGAAAAGACTATCATCTGACTTCCTGCCAACCACCTCAACATTACCCTTATAGAGCTTTAACCGTACTTCACCATTCACATAGATCTGGGATTTATCGATCATCTCCTGCAGCATCACACGTTCCGGCGCCCACCAGTAGCCGTTATAAATCAAGCTGGCATATCTTGGCATCAAGTCATCTTTCAGATGCGCCACCTCGCGGTCCAAGGTGATAGATTCCATCGCCCGGTGTGCCTTCAACAAGATGGTACCGCCGGGTGTTTCATAACAACCACGCGATTTCATACCGACATAACGGTTTTCTACTATATCCAGTCTGCCAATACCGTTTTCTCCACCCAGCTGGTTGAGCCGGGTCAATACCTGGGCTGGTGTCAATGACTCTCCATCAATAGCGACAACATCTCCAGACTTGTAACTTAATGTGACATAAAGAGGTTTATCTGGCGCAGCTTCTGGCGAAACACTCCAACGCCACATTTCATCTGATGGCTCATTCCATGGGTCCTCCAACTCTGCGCCCTCATAGGAAATATGCAAAAGGTTGGCATCCATGGAATACGGCGACGCCTTGCCACGCTTCATCTCTACGGGTATATCCCGTTCAGCTGCGTAGGCCATTAACGTTTCACGCGAAGTCAAATCCCACTCACGCCAGGGTGCAATAATTTGAATGCCCGGCTTCAATGCATAAGCACCCATCTCAAAACGCACCTGGTCATTCCCCTTGCCCGTAGCACCGTGGGAAATACTGTCCGCCCCCGTTTCATTGGCAATCTCAACCATGCGCTTCGCGATTAGCGGGCGCGCAATTGATGTACCAAGCAGGTATTCACCTTCATAGATGGCATTCGCACGAAACATGGGGAAAACATAGTCACGTGCAAACTCTTCCGTCAGATCCTCAATATAAATCTCTTTTACGCCTAACTGCTCTGCCTTGGACCTGGCTGCCTCGACTTCCTCGCCCTGGCCTATATCAGCCGTGAAGGTAACCACTTCACAATCGTAGGTTTCTCTTAACCAGGCTAAAATAACCGAGGTGTCTAAACCACCTGAGTAGGCCAGAACAACTTTATTTACCGAAGCTTGTGTAACACTCATAAGGACTCAAATCTGGATATTCAATGTAAAAGGGCCGCGCATTGTGCCGTAGATACCCAATAAATGGCATCATCATGACGTATCAGATGCCACAAAAGCCAAGCTTACATACTAAACGATCAGATGTATCCGCATTCACCTGCCCAGACCGATTTTTGGCTCAGAATATCGACAAAAACTCTTTAAAAAACTGTTGGATTACGGGGCGTTATAAACTAATATTGTGGTCATCTGGAGATTTCTAGCCGAAAGCCAACTCCTCTAACGATAACTAAGGCGAAATATGGCAACGACAAATCCAACATCATCTCTAGGCGGTTTACCGCGTCGTCTGGTAGTGGATGGCTATATCAACGAAGAAACCGCTATGAAAGTAGCGGAAGACGCTAAAAAAGAAAAAATTCCATTTGTTTCCCAGTTAGTTCAATCCAAGACCCTGGATGCTAAAACCATAGCCAACGCCGCCTCTCAGGAATTTGGTGTGCCCGTTATGGACATCGGTGTGCTGGACATTGAAGGTGCTCCCATCCAGTTAGTTGATGAAAAGCTGATTAATCAACACCATGCCCTGCCAATCTTTAAGCGTGGCAAGCGACTTTACGTCGCGGTTTCTGATCCTACCAACTTACAGGCACTGGATGAGATTAAGTTCAACACAGGATTGAATACTGATCTAGTGCTGGTTGAAGAAGACAAACTTGCTGCCACCATAGAAAAAGCCATGGCCGGGCAGGACAGCCTGGAAGATATGGATCTCGATGAGGATCTGGACAACCTGGACGTTGTCGACACTGAAGCGGGAGACGATGAAGATGAAGCACCGGTTGTACGATTCGTTAACAAAGTATTGTTGGACGCCATTAACAAGGGTGCCTCTGACCTGCATTTCGAACCTTATGAAAAAAGTTACCGTGTTCGATTCAGAATGGACGGTATGCTTGCCGAAGTCGCTTCACCACCACTGAACCTGGGACCAAGAATCGCCGCACGACTGAAAGTAATGTCGCGTACCACAGGATGGCCGGATCAAGTTGAAGATATCAAAAACTCGTGCTATCGACTTTCGTGTCAACACCTGCCCCACCCTGTTTGGCGAAAAGGTCTGTCTGCGTATACTCGATCCTTCCAGCGCCCAAATGGGTATTGATGCACTGGGTTATGAACCCGAGCAAAAAGAGCTCTTTTTTAAGCAATCTACACAAACCTTATGGCATGTTCCTGGTGACCGGCCCCACTGGTAGTGGTAAGACGGTATCGTTATATACTGGGGTTAATATCCTCAATACCGAGGACAAAAACATCTCAACCGCAGAGGATCCGGTAGAAATTAACTTGCCTGGCGTTAACCAGGTCAACGTCGATGATAAGGTCGGTATGGACTTCCCGGCTGCACTCAAAGCATTCCTGCGTCAGGATCCAGATATTATCCTGGTGGGTGAGATACGTGATCTTTCCACTGGCAGCATCGCGATCAAGGCAGCGCAAACCGGCCATATGGTGCTATCTACCTTGCATACCAATGACGCCCCACAAACCATTCAACGGATGGTGAACATGGGTATTCCTCCTTTCAATATCGCGGCAGCGGTCAATATTATCATCGCACAGCGACTGGGACGCCGTTTACATGGCGAGAGCAAAGTCATAATGGATATACCGAAAGAGGCCTTGCTGGAAGAGGGTTTTACCGAGGAAGACCTGGCTAATCCTGATTTCAAACTATATGGCCCCGGGAATACTGATGAAGTACCTGGAGGCTACAAAGGGCGTGTCGGCATCTATCAGGTAATGCCCGTTTCTGAAGAAATGGGACGTTTAATCATGATGGAAAAAAATGCCTATGAGCTCGGTGATCAGGCTAGAAAAGAAGGTATACCAGACATCAGACGTTCGGGTCTTGTTAAGGTTATGCAAGGCGTAACCAGTCTGGAAGAAATCAATCGCGTAACTGTTGAGTAAAAATTGGACACATAAGGGTTAATCATGGCCAGAGCGAAGGGCAAAGAAAGCAAAGACCTGCTATTTACTTACGAAGGTAAAGATGAAGGCGGACGTCTAGTACGCGGCGAGGTAATGGCGGTATCGGAGGCCATCGCCAAAGCTCAACTTCGCAAACAAAATATCACGGTCGGCAAACTCAAGCAGAAGAAAAAGCGTAGAGGCGGCAAGCCTATCACTCCCGGCGATATTGCCGCCTTTGCCCGTCAGCTCACCACCATGATGCGAGCAGGCGTACCGATGATCCAGTCATTTGAAATCACCGGCCGTGGCCATGAAAATCCCAATATGCAGGACTTAATTCTGGCCTTAAAATCAGAAGTTGAAGGTGGTATCAATCTGGCGGATGCCATGGAAAAGCACCCACTGCAATTTGATAATCTATTTGTACAGCTGGTGAGAGCGGGTGAACAATCTGGTGCCCTGGAAACCCTGTTAGACAAGGTTGCGACGTATAAAGAGAAATCAGAAGCACTGAAAAAGAAAATTAAAAGTGCGATGGGTTATCCAATAGCTATTTTAGTAGTGGCCGGTATCGTTAGCGCGATTTTGCTTATCTTCGTGGTGCCTCAGTTTAAATCTGTATTCGCCAGCTTTGGTGCTGAACTACCGGCATTTACCTTAATGGTCATCGGCATGTCTGAGTGGATGCAAAAATGGTGGTTCCCTATGGTATTAGGCATCGGCGGTGCTATTTATGGTGTTCTTGAATTGCAGAAGCGTTCCCCGGAATTTCGTAAGTTCCTGGATAGAGTTAAACTTAAAATACCAGTCATCGGAGATATCCTGGTCAAAGGTACGATTGCCCGATGGTCAAGCACGATGGCAACCATGTTTGCCGCTGGTGTACCTCTTGTTGAAGCAATGGACTCCGTCGCCGGCGCCTCTGGCAATATTATCTATGAAGAGGCTACCCTCAACATGAAAGACGATATTGCTGCGGATACCCAGTTACAGACATCAATGCGAACCCACGGTAGTGAACTGTTCCCTAACATGGTTATCCAGATGGTATCAATTGGTGAAGAATCAGGTCAGTTAGATAATATGCTGGGCAAGGTCGCAGATTTCTATGAAGAAGAAGTCAATGATGCCGTTGACGGTCTAACGGCCATGTTGGAGCCATTGATTATGGCCTTTCTGGGTGTGGTCATTGGTGGCCTCGTTATCGCGATGTATCTGCCTATTTTCAAACTCGGCGCCGTCGTATAACACTCCAACAATTACACCATAAGTCCGATACGCTTTTACATCTTGACGATGAGTCGGTCTCAGGTCGCATAGTTTTTTTCTATGGATATTTTCCTCACCCTTGATGAATATCCAGCCCTGGGCGCTGCCCTGGCTATCTTTCTTGGGGCGTGCCTGGGCAGCTTTTTAAATGTTGTCATCTACAGATTGCCACTGATGATGTATAAAGAATGGAAAACCCAGTGCAAGGAACTTGATTCTGACCCCGTCCTGTCAAATCTACCTGATCATCACCTTTCACTAGCCAAACCAGGTTCATCCTGTCCGAGCTGTAACCAGGCAATACATCCACTACATAATATTCCGTTATTAAGCTACCTCTGGTTAAGAGCAAAGTGCGCAAATTGCGGCACCCCAATCAACCCCAGATACTTCCTGGTAGAACTGACCTGCGCCCTACTGGCGTTATTTATCTTCATTACTTATGGCGCCAAACCAGAAACACTATTTATTCTATTTTTTACTTTCTTACTCATCCCGCTGATTTTCATAGACATCGAATATAAGCTATTACCTGATGATATTACCTATATCCTTTTATGGTCTGGCATTATTTATGCGTTACTTGGGTATGGTGTGAAAATCGAAGCCAGTCTATGGGGGGCGATTGCTGGCTACCTTTCTTTATGGAGCGTTTATATTGCCTTCAAAATTTTTACTGGCAAGGAAGGAATGGGACACGGAGACTTTAAATTGCTGGCAGCTCTCGGGGCCTGGGTGGGTTGGCAACAATTATTACCTGTGATCCTGATCTCCTCGCTTACAGGAACGATTGCCGGCATAGTATTAATGATTATCGCTAAACAGCAAAATAAACCGATGACTGCGATCCCATTTGGTCCCTATTTAGCGGCAGGAGGATGGATCACTTTAATTTGGGGAACTGACCTCACACATTGGTACTTTTCTTCCGTAATGTGATGCTATAAGTAGTACAGGCGGGCGCAATATTCTAAACTGGTCTGCACTTTCGCCAACATCAAATACTGAACTCGAGCATGAAAATAATCGGTCTCACAGGCAATGTGGGTAGCGGTAAAAGCACCGCGCTAGATTTTTTTCGTTCGAAAAATGCAAACGGCATCAGCACGGATACTATCAATACGACTCTCAGGCAAAACTCCAGGTATTTGGCTGTCATTATCGAGGACTGCCTTCATAAACAGGTTGCCGGAGATAGCGGCCTGATAGATAGCCACAAGCTTCGAGACATTATTTTCAATTCCAGATCCGCCCAGATGACAGTCGAATCCATCTTACACCCCATCATTATGGAGAATGTCGAGCTGCAACTGTCACTCCTGCCAGCAAAACCCTACTGTATTATTGAAATACCGCTACTTTACGAGGCTAAATTAGCCTCATATGTTGACTCAATTTTGCTAATCACTACCAAGCATATTGAGCTTATTGAGCGATTGGGCGCAACTAGATCACTCCCCCCCGACAAGATCGAAGCCATTCTGAACAGTCAACTTGCAGATAGTAATAAATTTCTACTGAGTAATGATATAGTGCTGAACAATAGTACTCAGGAAGCTTTCTTTGAACGCCTGAATCAGCTACATCATCGGTATTCTCAATAAATAAAGATGTCAGAACAATACTCATATGAATTCCCACTAACCGAATTTATTCGGACAGTGCTTAAAATCGACCGCCTGGGTCGATTCTTTGATTCATCCATCTCCTACAATACTGAAGAAGAAATTCGCAACCTGGTGATGCGTGCGCTTGAACTGTATAGCCTGATAGCAAGGGCAGAGTTAAAAAATGAACTGATTAAAGAAGTTGATAAACGTTCACTACGCCTGAACAGACTGAAAAATATACCTGAAATTAATCAATTAGCGCTTAAGGAAACCATTGCCAGCCTACAGACCGCATTGAAAGAATTAAAAACAATACCAACCGACAGCTACTCCAGGCCCCTCCCCTATCTAATCGACGCAGTAAAGCAAAGACAATCTATACCAGGGGGACAATTTGAATTTGATATACCTGGCTTTCAGTATTGGCTTGGCCAGGGTACAGAAAAATGCAAATCACAGATAATGGATGTTTTGTCAGGCTTAAACCCGATCACCAAGACTGTATCTTTATTGCTGGATCTGATTAGGAATTCTGCCATTGCCACGACTGAAACGGCAATCAATGGTGTTTTTCAAATAACTGCTAGCAATGACAGCGAGTTAATTATTATCCAGCCGCCAGAAAATAATAATATATATCCGGAAATAAGTGGCGGAAGACATCGTGTTTTCATCCGCTTTATGGAATTCACTGATATGAATCACAAGACAAACCAAACCAATAAGGATGTCTCATTTCTCCTGAAAACCTGCCATATATAAACCGCTATCAATACAGATAGTTTTGCCAATCAAGCTTGTTTCCTGGATGCACCCGGTGGTAGCGACTGCGGAAGCTTATGCGACCTTACCATGGCAATGTTTATATTTTTTCCCGGATCCACAGGGGCAAGGGTCATTTCGTCTGACCTTTGATGCCGGCTTACTCTGCCGAATTGGCTCAGCGGGCATAGGTGTAGGATTTAATATCTGATCAACATCCAGCCTTGCGAGAATACTGATCACGTCGCGCTTAATGCTCTCCAACATTTCAGAAAACATTTCAAATGCTTCTCGCTTATATTCCTGCTTGGGGTTTTTCTGCGCGTATCCTCTTAGACCTATGCCTTGCCTCAAGTAGTCCATGGCTGCCAGATGATCCTTCCAGTTGGAGTCCAGCACGCTAAGCATGACATCCTTTTCAATATTGGAAATAATTTCATCTCCCAGAGCTTCACGTTTCTCACGATATGTTGAGATCGTTTCAGACTCAATCTCGGCAAACAGAGTTTCTTCATATAAATCATGATTTGATTCAAGCTTCTCCCTCACCTGAACGCGTAATCCAAATAATTCAAAAATTCCTGATTCCAGACCCTCAATATCCCACTGCTCTTCAAGGCTGCCGGGCTGAATATATTTAGAAAAAACATTCTGTAGTTGCTCTACCCATAATGAGTCAATTGTTTCTCCAATCGAATCAATCTCCATCAACTCATTTCGCTGATCATAAATCACTCTTCTTTGATCATTAGCTACATTGTCATATTCCAGCAAATTTTTTCGAATATCAAAGTTATGCGCCTCAACTTTCTTTTGTGCATTTTCAATCGCCTTGGTGACCCATGGGTGCTCAATCGCTTCTCCCTCTTGCATTCCCAGCTTCTGCATAAGGCTCGATACCTTATCCGAGGCAAATATCCGCATGAGACTATCTTCAAGTGATAGATAGAAACGCGTAGATCCAGGATCTCCCTGGCGACCAGAACGCCCTCTCAACTGGTTATCAATACGCCTGGACTCATGACGTTCGGTACCTACAATATGTAACCCGCCGGACTGGATTACTTCATCATGTCGTTTGGCCCATTCATCACGTATCTTGGTCAGCTGATTGTCATGAGGGTTCTTGCCAAGCGCATTAATTTCTTCCTGTGGATTACCACCGAGTACAATATCTGTACCACGTCCCGCCATGTTAGTTGCAATCGTAACCGTCTTTGGCATACCCGCATTCGCGATAATATGGGCTTCTTTTTCATGATGCTTGGCATTGAGCACCTGGTGCTTAATGCCATTTTTCTTCAATAATTTTGAAATATCTTCCGAAACTTCAATAGAAGCAGTTCCGACAAGTACAGGCTGGCCACGTTCCCTGCTTGCTTGAATATCTTCGATAACGGCTTTGTACTTTTCTTTTGCTGTCAGATAAATCTGATCTGACATATCTGCCCGAATCATTGGCTTGTGCGTAGGTATCACAACCACTTCCAACCCGTATATCTGAAGAAATTCAGGCGCTTCGGTATCTGCGGTACCTGTCATCCCACTTAACTTATTGTAGATTCTGAAATAATTCTGGTAGGTAATTGACGCCATCGTCTGGTTTTCATGCTGAATGGCAACCCCTTCCTTGGCTTCTACCGCCTGGTGCAATCCATCTGACCAACGTCGCCCTTCCATTGTACGACCAGTAAATTCATCAACGATAACGACCTCGTTATTCCTGACAATATAATCAACATCACGAGTAAACAAATGATGAGCTCTTAGAGAAGCTATTACATGATGCATGAGCGCAATATTACTCACGTCATACAAACTACTCCCAGGTTCGATTAACTTTTGCTTGTATAGCATCGCCTCCACAGCCTCATGCCCCGCTTCACTCAAATGAACCTGTTTGCTCTTTTCATCTACTGAAAAGTGACCACCATCATCCTCTTCTTTTTCTTTCTTTAGCTGAGGCGTCAACCGATTAATTGTTTGATACATCGCAGAACTGTCTTCAGCTGCACCCGAAATAATGAGTGGCGTACGAGCCTCATCAATCAGGATCGAATCAACTTCATCAACAATGGCATAATTTAACGGTCTCTGGACCTTATCCTCGATCCGAAATGCCATATTGTCGCGTAGGTAATCAAAACCAAACTCATTATTGGTTCCATAGGTAATATCTGCGGCATATGCTGTTTTACGTTCCTCGGTAGATAACTGACTGACGATCAATCCTGTTGTAAGTCCGAGATAGCTGTACAGTTGCCCCATCCACTCAGAGTCACGTCTGGCCAGATAGTCATTGACCGTAACAACGTGGACACCTTTACCTGGTAAGGCATTAAGATAGGCTGCCAGCGTCGCCACTAACGTCTTACCTTCGCCAGTTTTCATTTCTGAAATTCTGCCGTCATTCAACGTCATGCCGCCAATCATTTGCACATCATAATGACGCATGGATAAAACTCGCTGGGACGCCTCTCTGACGACCGAAAATGCCTCTGGCAATAGTGAATCAAGCGATTCGCCTTGCTCTATTCGATCCCTGAATTCAGCCGTCTTCCCTTGCAAGGAAGGGTCATCAAGCTTGCTTAACTCTTCCTCGAAGGCATTAATTTTCCCTACAATTTTTGAATAATTGCGGACGATCCTGTCATTACGGGACCCAAAAAGCTTTTTCAGGGGTTTTAACATGACTAACCTGTATTACGGACGGTTTACTAACTAATATGACAACCAATTGATTGACGGAAAATTCGATATTGAGCCGCTAGGCTAACAACATGAGCGCGAATTGTATCCCATACCGAGGATTCATGAGCACTATAAATGTCGCCAGAGACTCAATAAATCAATTCAAAGATGAATTATTTAATCTTGGCGCCAAGTATGTACTTTCGAGGATTAACAACTTTACCGTGTTTCACCACTTCAAAATGGACATGCGGGCCGGTGGACCTGCCAGTAGAGCCCATTTTGGCTATGACCTCACCTTTTTCGACCTTATCACCCACTTCGACCAGTAACTTGGAGTTATGCGCATACCGTGTCAAATAACCATTCCCATGACTGATCTCCACTAGCTTGCCGAAGCCATACTTATCTTTTGCCAGGGTAACGATTCCCGAAGCGACAGAAACAACGTCTGACCCAAGTTTGCCTGCAAAATCGACGCCGGCATGCCAGGTCGATTTACCTGAAAAGGGGTCGATTCTCTTGCCATAATGTGATGATAACCAACCACTAGTAACCGGCTTACCTGTGGGTAAAACTTGCTTGCTTAACTCCTGGTCCATCATGATAGATTCCAGCAATAAAAATTTATGCCTACGATCATCTATCTGACGTTGCAATTCTGTGAACCGATCCAGTAGTTCAGGTAAATGACTGGATACAGCACTAATATCATTTTCTGGACCACCAACTGCAGGCGTATCTGTGAAGTCAAATTCATCCTCACCCAATCCCGCAAGTTCAGCTAACCGACTCCCCAGGGCATCAAGACGAATGGAACGCGCCTCCATCTTACCCAGGCTCAGTGCCAACGCATTAAGGTCATTTGTTGTTTGCTGAGATATCTGTTGAATATTCTGCCGTTCATTCATCAGAGAGGAATACCATTTCCCTTCATTTGTTGAATCTTTATCAGTGCTTAGATACTTTCCAGTAAGAAAACCAACTGATAGCAACAACAAGACAAGGAGAAATAAAAACAGGAAAGTAAAAAACTGGTTCTTCTTTTCTGACAGATCTATCGTTTTCGGACCACGTCCGCCACTAACTAGGAGCAATATATTCATGGATATTAAATACCGCTCCTACACGGCTTTATGTCTGTGAGACGTAAGATGGTTGAAGAAATGAAACCGGGGCAGTTTCTGCATCATTGAAACTAATTTCTTCCCAGGCATCTTCCTGCGATAGCAATTCTCTGAGTAAAAGGTTATTCAGTGCATGACCAGAACGACAACCATTGAATCCACCAACGAGACTTTTACCTAGCAAATACAAATCACCGATTGCATCCAGAACCTTATGTTTTACAAATTCATCTGAATAGCGAAGACCGTCTTCGTTAAGGATACGATAATCATCCATAATGATTGCATTATCAATGCTGCCACCCAATGCCAGGGACTTTTCCCTCAACTGTTCGATATCTTTCACAAAACCAAAAGTTCTGGCTCGGCTAACTTCTTTAACAAATGAGGTAGAGGAAAAATCCAGTTCTGCGTGCTGTGTTCCAGCCTGAAACAGGGGGTGATCAAAATCAATCGAAAAACCGACCTTGAATCCATCGAAGGGATAAAACTCTGCCCATTTATCATCCTGTTCCACCTTGACGTGCTTTTTAATTCTGATGAAACGCTTGGCAGCGGACTGCTCTTCAATTCCAGCAGACTGTATCAAAAAGACGAAAGGTCCTGAGCTTCCATCCATGATCGGCACTTCTGATGCACTTAAATCGACATAGGCATTGTCTATACCCAATCCCGCAAAGGCTGATAGCAAGTGCTCAACAGTGGAGATTTTGACATCACCCTTACACAAGGTTGTTGCCAAACGAGTATCCCCCACGTTTGTGGGCGCGGCTTTAATTTCGACGTTACTGGGCAAATCTACCCGACGGAAGATAATTCCTGTATCCACGGCTGCCGGCCTGAGAGTCAAATAGACCTTTTGGCCTGTATGCAGGCCAATCCCCGTAGCACGAATAACGTTCTTGAGCGTTCTCTGTCGGATCATAGTTATTATTTTCTAAATCAACAATCTACAAGCTACTGAATGAGTTAATAATACCCCCCCAATCTTGCCGATTATTATAAGCTATTCTTTTCTCGGAGCCAAATCATACATTTACGCTCACTACTTCAAGTGCCCATAGATTATATTAATCCCCATATCAATCTGCTTGACGCCTGAGAAAAGCTGGAATATCCAGGTAATCAAAGTCTTTTTGCTCTGGCTCATCAGTGGTCCCCGTGGTTGTTGCTGGACTGACTTCGGCCTCCTCGCGGGCAGAAATAGCTGACTGCTCTTCACCTTGCTCCTGTCTGGCCTCTTTCGCATGCTGATACACCAATCGGATATTATTCTCATCATCCCCTGTCGCTGCACCTTCGCCGATTCCCGTCGCGACTACCGTGACCCTTAATTCATCAGTCATTTCTGGCTCAATTACGGTGCCGACAACGACGGTTGCATCATCCGAGGCAAATTCCTTGATGGTAGAGCAAACCTCGTCAAATTCACCAATAGACAGATCAAGGCCGGCAGTAACATTGACCAGAATACCTTTCACATTGGACAAGTCAATATCTTCAAGTAATGGACTTGTAACAGCAGACTCTGCTGCCTGTCTCGCCCTATCCTGCCCCTTGGCATTAGAACTTCCCATCATTGCCATACCCATCTCAGACATCACGGTTCGAACATCAGCAAAATCCACATTGATCAAACCCTGGCGAGTGATTAACTCAGCAATTCCCTGAACCGCTCCCAAGAGGATGTCATTAGCTGCCTTAAAGGCGTCAAGTAATGTCGTATCTTTGCCTAGTACAGGTACCAGCTTTTCATTAGGTATAATGATAAGCGAGTCTACATGCTCTTCGAGAGCGCTGATTCCGGCATCAGCAATGGTCATGCGCTTGTTACCTTCAAAACAAAATGGTTTGGTTACAACCGCTACGGTTAGTATGCCCATTTCTCGAGCGGTTTGAGCCACGATGGGTGCTGCACCTGTACCTGTGCCACCTCCCATACCTGCTGTAATGAAGAGCATATCGGACCCTTCAATCACTTCCCTGATCCGGTCTTGATCATCCAGTGCTGCCTGCATTCCAATTTCCGGATTGGCACCAGCACCCAAACCCTTTGTGGTCTTTTCACCAAGCTGCAATACCGTTTTGGCATCAACGCTATTCAGCGCCTGTGCGTCTGTGTTTGCGCAAATAAAATCAACACCATCGATATTTGCCGTTGTCATGTGCTGCACGGCATTACCGCCGCCTCCGCCAACACCGATTACCTTAATCACTGCATTCTGGCTATACGACTCTAATAGTTTAAACATAGTTCTTCTCCGGGCTGTAGAACAAAAATATGATTCACAATTAATTTACTTCACCTAAAAAAATACCACTTAACTTCTTCCACCAACGTTTCTTATCCGACTGGCCTTTATAGCCTCCATAAGTCGACAATCCTGCCTGTATCAAGCCAACAGTTGCGGCATAAATAGGGTTCTTTACAACATCCTGAAGGCCAGACACATTTTTAGGAATGCCGAGTCTTACAGGTGCATGAAATATCTCTTCCGCAAGTTCCGGCACGCCTTCCATTCTTGATGAACCCCCTGTCAATACAATGCCGGCAGGTATAAGTTCTTCGAAGCCACTGCGACGCAATTCATTCATTACCAGGCTTAATAATTCCTCGTAACGTGGCTGAATAACCTCCGCGAGTGTTTGTCGACTCATCTTCATTGATTTACGTTCACTAACTGACATGACATCGAATGATTCATCAGTTCCTACCATTTGACTGATAGCGCATCCAAATCGAATCTTTATATCCTCGGCACTTTGTGTCGGTGTTCTTATTGCAACAGCAATATCATTGGTAACCTGGTCACCAGCAATTGGAACGATGGCCGTATGCCTGATTGCCCCACCTGTATAAATCGAGATATCTGTCGTTCCTGCGCCTATATCAACCATGCAAACGCCAAGATCTTTTTCATCTTTTGAAAGTACTGCATAACCAGAGGCCAGTTGCTGCAATATGATGCTATCCACTTCCAGACCACAACGCATAACACATTTAGTAACGTTCTGAATTGCGCTATCAGCACAAGTTACGATATGGACCTTCGCCTCTAGTCGTACTCCTGACATACCTAGTGGTTGCTGAATACCATCATGATCATCTATCAGATACTCTTGAGGAATAACATGAAGGATTCGCTGGTCAGCCGGAATAGCAACTGCGCCAGCTGCATCAATGACACGATCAATATCCGTCTGCGTAACTTCCTTATCTTTGATACCAACAATGCCATGTGAATTCATGCTGCTTATATGTGTACCGGCCACACCGACAGACACCGAGCTAATCTCGCAACCCGCCATTAATTCTGCTTCCTGGACAGAACGTTGTATAGATTGCACGGTCGATTCAATATCGACGACAACACCTTTCTTCAAACCATGACAATCACTCGTGCCCACACCGATAATATCGATATCGCCAGACTCATCAGCTAAAGCAACGATAGTCGCAATTTTCGAAGTCCCTATATCCAGGCCCACAAGGAGCTGTTCCTGGTTTTTTCTAGCACTCATAATTCAGCAACCTGCTTGATTGCAAACCCTGACACATATCGCATATCGATATATTCCGCGTCTACATTCATTTTTTCCAATTGATGAGCAATTCGTCTAATCTCTTCTGAGGATTCTTTAATATCACCCAGGCCAACTATAAAGCGCTGACCATTGAGCTCTATCATGTAATCCCCGCTGGCAAGTAGTGTTGCGCGATTCACCAACATCAAATTCAAAATAGGTAAAACATCCATAACCTGGTCACACTGAAACTGCTCTATACCTTCACCTGCAGTATCAAATACCATTAGCTTGATAGATAATTTATTACTACCTTTACTAACCACTCGACAATCACCTAACAACAACCCATCACCATTTAAAACTGCCACTGGCGAAACTTCTGTAATCTCTATCACCACATCATTTGGCCACGAATATCTTATGGACGATGAGGAAATATATGGCTCCTGTTCCAGCAATAAGCGAACTTCATTAAGAAATTTCTTTCTATTAGCATTACCAATAGACAATTCCTTCAACCTGCCTAGAAGCTCCGCCTCATCGACCAGCACAAATACACCTTTAACGTGAATAGATCGACTCGCCCTGGCCCTGTCTTCAAACGAAGATGTATAAATAAGCAAGCCAATAATAGCCACCAGCATTACTACAATTGTCAGCCTGTTCCTATTCATGCATTGCGCTCCCAAGAATAGCCAAACAGGTTTCACTAAAATTCAACCCTTTCGCCCTGGCTGCCATAGGAACGAGACTGTGACTGGTCATTCCAGGCACTCCGTTGACCTCGATAAACCATGCCTCATTGTTCATATCCAGCATAAAATCAACACGCCCCCAGCCAGCCATACCAATCGATTGATAAGCAATGAGCGCTCGATCAATACACCGTCTTTCCACCTCAGGGTCCAGCTGGGGATTAACGATGTATTGTGTATCTTCTCTTAGATACTTCGCCTCATAATCATAAAAATCCGATGCCGGCTCAAGACATATCAATGGCAACTCCTCGACCCCATCAATAAATGAAAAGGTATACTCTTTACCTTCTATAGCCTGCTCAATAATGACAAAATCATCATACTCCAGCGTCTTCTCAACCGCCTTATTAATCAAGGAAGGCTCAACCACGTGCGAAATACCAATGCTTGACCCCTCGTTGACCGGCTTTACATAAACAGGACAATCAATATCATCAAGCTCATACCCGAACACATCACTAACTATCTGATAAGAAGGGGTACGAACACCGATACTTTCCCATACTGCCTTTGTGTACCATTTATTCATTGAAAGCGCGGAAGCCGCCATACCACTACCTGTATAAGGGATATCGTAAAAATCAAGCAGAGACTGAATCTTTCCGTCTTCTCCATCTCTACCGTGCAGCGCAATAAATGCTCGATCATAGGCTTTGATATCAAAATCATGCTTTGCGGTATCAACCATCTCCGCCTCAACATTGACGGATAGCAAGCCTTTCGTCACTGCCTCACCGGACTGCAACGAAATTTCACGCTCATGCGACGTACCACCACACAGCACGGCTACTTTCCCAATGTCTTTCAAATCACTCATCTTCCACTTCTGCTATGAACTCTTTAACAACACGACCAACACTGCCGGCACCCATAAAAAGTACGACATCGTTGCCTTCAACAATTCTATCCAGGATTTCAAATAATGATTTAATGTCACTCACTGCATGCGCATCTTTAGCTCCAAGACTCCTTAGCGCATCACATATGCCGGATGAACTCACTCCCAGTGTTTCGGTTTCGCTCGCGGCATAAATAGGTAACACCAACTGATAGTCAGCCATGAGCATTGACTCAACAAAGCCGTCAAACAAGCTTTTAACACGACTATAACGATGCGGCTCGAAGACAAATATCACCCTGCGCCCATTAAAAACTTCCAGAATGGTTTCCAGTACACTGGTAATTTCCGTAGGGTGATGACCATAGTCATCGATAACAGTAATTGCACGATGCCCCGACATTTCAACATCATAGGTATTAAACCTTCTGGATATCCCTGTGAAGGACGACAACGAAGATTGTATAAGTTCTATCTCTACGCCTAATTCAAGACCCACACAGATACTTGCAAGCGCATTAAGCACATTATAACGACCATATAGCTGTATATTGATATGAACATCCAGATGATATACATCACTAATAACGTGCATATCCACACCGGCTTCTGATTGAGTCATACTTTTACAGTACACCGTTGCACTGGGATCAAATCCGTAGGTCAAAACACGTCGATGCAGTTTTGGCAGTAAATCAACAATATTCTGATCTTCAATGCAAAGAATGGCGCAACCATAAAACGGTATATCTGAGATGAACTGCTGAAAGGCCGCAATCAAATCTTCCATCCTGTCGTGATAAACCGCCAGGTGATCATTATCAATATTCGTTACAACCGAAATAACCGGGTGAAACAATAAAAAAGAGCCATCACTTTCATCAGCTTCTGCCACAAAATAATCGCTATCACCCAGGCTGGCATTCTTGTCATTCCTCAACAGACGTCCACCAATAACATAAGTTGGACTCATTCCAGCATGATCAAGCATGCTGGATACCATACTGGTGGTGGTTGTTTTTCCATGTGTACCCGAGACAGCGATCCCGTTCTTTTTTCTGATGAGTTCTGAAAGCATTTCAGCCCGCGGAACCACTGGTATACCTGATTTGTGCGCACTAACCAGCTCAGGATTTTCTTCGCTAATAGCACTAGAAACTACGACCACATCTGCTTGTTCAATATTGTCAGCAGCATGCCCAATCTTGATAGTCGCCCCAAGTTGTATAAGACGAGCAACATTATCGTTTTCCGCAACATCAGATCCGCTAACCTGATAGCCCTGGTTCAACATAACTTCAGCTATGCCGCACATTCCAATGCCGCCAATACCAATAAAATGTATGTTTCTTATACGCTTCATATCAGGTTGCTGGCATATAGCCTGCACCTCTCACATCCACTGAATATCGCGGTTTTTGTACATTACGCTCTGACAGCTTCCTTAGCGACATTACCATCCCTATCATGACTATGTGGCTAACAACACTAGTACCGCCATACCCCATAAATGGCAAAGTAATACCTTTAGTCGGCAACAATCCATAATTGACGCTAACGTTAAAAAGAAACTGAATAAAGATAAAATTTGCTACAAGAAATACCACATAACATTCGAAAAGATAGGCATTCTTTCGCAACACAAATGAAAGCCGCATTAACAGCGCATACAGATATACAGACAACAAGACTGCAAATAAAACACCTATTAGACCAACTTCTTCAGCGAAAACGCTTACTGTAAAATCAGTGTGGGCCTCAGGCAAATAAAGCATTTTCTGAATACTTTCTCCCAGACCGATTCCAGTTATCCCACCACTACCTTCAGCAACCATTGCCTGGATCAACTGAAATCCAGATCCATATCTGTCTGACCAGGGATCAAACAGCGTTGCCATACGTTTCATACGATAGGGCTCGGATATAATCAACCAGATAAAACTTACCAATAGCACCAGCCCACCAATAACTAGCTGCTTTGTAATACCAGAAACCAGGACAACTATTAACAACACAACACTGACTAATAAAGACAGAGATCCAAAATCTGGTTGAGAAAGCAACATAATGGAAACCATAGCCAGGGCAGCAATTGACATCCTGATCCCATCAAAATTATCTTTTGAAAAGTAACGATCAAGGGCATATGCAAAATATAGAATAAACCCAAGCTTGAATAGATCATAAGGCTGAAAAACAAGTGGCCCGATTCTTAACCAGCGAGACGCACCGTTAACATCTACAGATAAACCAGGAACGAACACGAGTGCGCTAAGAAGCAGGCCAGCCAACATGAGAGAAGGAGAAAACCTTCTCAGCAACTTAATTCCAACAATACTGACAATGTACGCTAAAAATACCCCAAGAAAAATTCGAGTGAGGTGGGAATAGGTATGGTAATTCATGCTTCCATACCCATGATCTGACACGGCCATAGAAGAAGAAACCATAACCAGGCCCATTGCGACCATAGTCAATGCAACAATAAATATTTTTGCCAGCAGGCTGTTGATAACTTCATTTAACATGAGGTCACCTGTGAAACATGCTGTTTAAAATCATCCCCTCTTTCATTGAAATCAGCGTACTGATCAAAACTTGCACACGCCGGAGAAAAAAGCACATCACAAGCAGAGTCAGAGGCAACAGCCACAGCTTCTGACACTGAATTCACTATCACACGATTCTTGACTGAAGAAGCCTGATTATTAATTAATTCCTTATCCTCTCCATAAATTACAAGCTTATCGATAACTTGAAAATACTCACCAAAAGCCTGGGAAAAATCCTCACCTTTACCGCGCCCTCCTACTATCAGACAGACCGGCTCTATTTGAGAGGATAATGCGGCTACTAATGAATGCACGTTCGTGCTTTTGGAATCATTAATCCACTTTCGCCCTCGATCGTCCTCGCATACAAATTCCATCCTGTGTGGTAGACCTTTAAAGGATACCAATGAGTTAACAACAGCCTCCTTCTCTAAAGAAAAACTTTCAACCAGGCCAAGCGCTGCACATACATTCAAATGATTGTGTTTACCAATAAGACCAAGGTCGGATACAGCGCAGAAAACCTCACCGTTTCTGACGACATTGCCTGATCTGAGCATATAAGTAACGTCTCCATCAGGCATAACGCTTAGGTAACCTTTAATTCCTGAATAGTAGTTGACACAGCGATCTTCCGATATTGGGTAAACTGATACCTTTGAAGACGTGTAAACTGTTTTCTTAACTGCCTCATATGTCTGCATATCTGGATAACGATCTACATGATCAATCCCGATATTAAGCAGTACGGAACTTTCAGATTGATGGCTGGATATATTCTCCAGCTGATAACTGGACAACTCAAGTATGTAGATATCAGGCCGCTGACTATACGCATGCATTACAGGTATGCCATTATTACCACATGCAATCGCATTAATGCCGTTCTCTTTCAAAATATGTTCTAACAAACTTACGACTGTGGATTTACCATTAGTTCCGGTTACCATGATCACCGGCTTCTTTGATAACCTTAAAAACAGCTCGATATCATTAATCAAATTTTGAGCCGCTACACCTGGTAACTTTTCAGCCGGGATACCAGGACTTTTTATGACATACCCACTTCCCCTTTGTAGCGCCTGTGCGCAATCAGGATAATCCTGATTATCGTCACAGCAACTGTATTTAACACCTGCGTCAGACAAATAGCCGGCAACCGCCTGACCTGACTTACCCATGCCCGCAATAATTATTGAATGTTGGCCTACATTAACCATGTTAACGAACCTTCAACATTGCCATCCCAACAAGTACCAGAATGACTGTTATGATCCAAAAACGAACAATAACTTTTGGCTCTGGCCAGCCTTTTAATTCAAAATGATGATGCAAAGGTGCCATACGAAAAATTCGCCGTCCCAGCAACTTAAAACTTGCTACCTGCAAGATCACAGAAACAGCTTCAACAACAAAAACACCACCCATAATAAACAGCAAGAATTCCTGTCTTATCAGAACAGCTACAATACCCAATGCTGCACCCAATGATAAAGCCCCAATGTCTCCCATAAACACCTGGGCTGGATAAGTATTAAACCAGAGAAAACCGAGCCCTGAACCCACTATGGCAGCAAGAAAGACAGTTATTTCTCCGACATTTCGGATGTAAGGAATTGACAGATAATCAGCCAGGTTGACATGACCCGCCATATAAGCAACCGCACCAAGTGCACCACTTACCAAAACCGTTGGCATTATCGCCAAACCATCTAAACCATCTGTCAGGTTTACCGCATTACTTGAACCCACAATTACTAGCACAGTAAACAGTATGTAAAATATACCCAGATCAATAACGACGTCTTTAAAGACTGGAACAATATAAAGTAACTCTGATTTATCTGTAGCAGTAGTATAAATCACAATGGCAAACACAAATCCCAGAAACGTTTGCAGCATGGATTTTCCTGCCGCACTCAGCCCTTTACTACTACCGTGCAATACTTTCTGATAATCGTCATACCAGCCGATCAACGCATAACTAACCAAACACAACACACATAACCATACGTATTTATTTGACAGATCGCTCCAGAGTAAAGTGGTTACAACGATAGATATCACAATTAATACTCCACCCATTGTCGGCGTTCCAGACTTATCCAGGTGCGACTGTGGCCCATCATCCCTTATACTTTGACCAATCTGTCTTTTGATGAGCGATCTAATCAGGAAAGGACCAACCGCTAACGAAATAACTAACGAAGTTAATACACTAAGAATTGATCGCAACGTGATGTATTCAAAAATCGAAAAAACTCGATCAACACCTTGTAATATTTCAGCCAACCAGAGAAACATTGTTAACCAAGCTCCTTTTCAAGATAGTGACTGACACGATCCAGTTGAAATCTTCGCGATCCTTTAACTAGCACCACATCACCTGGCTCGATATACGACTTCAACTTACTATTTAGATCATCTATGGCATCAAATCGCAGCTTTTCACCTTCAAAGCTGCGAGCTGTTGAATCCGCCATATCACCAAAGGTAACCAGGACATCAACCCCTACTTCATTTGCCTTACGACCGATTGACTCATGTAGCATGACTTCCTGATCACCCAACTCCGCCATACCAGCAAAAATAAATACCTTTCTACCATGATATTCAGACAATACATCCAATGCTGCTTTACTCGATGCCGGATTGGCATTGTAAGAATCATCGATGAGACGAACACCTCGATCAAGCTGAGTAACCTGGAGACGACCACTCGTACCAGTGTAGTTCTCAAGACCTTTGATGATTGATGGCACATCAATACCAGCCGCACTACATAACGCGATGGCAGCGAAGGAATTAGATACATTATGCTTACCGCGCAGTAGCAACCTGTATTCAAAATCACCCGCTGGCGAATGAACAGACACATTCACCCCATCACTGGTATTTTTATATTCTCCGTAAACATCCGAGTCTGAGGAAAAACCATAAGTCAACATTGAAGCCGTACTTACAAGCTCTTTAGCCTGATCAGCATACGAATCGTCCTGATTGATGACCACTGTACCGCCCTTCCTGGTCCCGGTAATAATTGCCGATTTTTCTGTAAATACATCATCCCTTTTTCCTATCCCTGAAAGATGAGACTCGGACACATTGGTGATAACAGAAACATCGGGCTTCACAATATTTGACAGATAAGCGATCTCACCCTGTTCACTTGTACCCATCTCCACGACAACATAATCATCATGGGCAGATGCGGACAATAATGTCAACGGCACACCAATCGTATTGTTATTATTGTAAATAGTCGCCGTTATTGATCCAGACTCACGGCAGATTGAACTCACCATTTCCTTCACTGTTGTCTTGCCATTACTGCCTGTAATTCCTATCACCCTTGCAGGCAAACTGGAGCGATAAAGCTTGGCAATATTACCCAGTGATACAGTCGTATCATTTACCTTCAGTGTTGGTACTTCAGCATTAATAACTTCAGATATCACTAGTGAAGACGCACCGGAAGAAACTGCGGCATCAACAAACGCATGACCATCAAACCGGTCCCCTTTTATCGCAAGGTAGGTATCGCCTTTCTTAATCGTCCTAGTATCTGTACATAACTGATCTATAGTAAAATCGTCAGCATAGACAGCGTCATGCTCTATTTTTGCTAAATCTGAAAATTTCACCCCGAGACTCACGCGTTTCCACTCCACTGAGAAACAACATCAATGTCTCGATGAGGCACCTTATTCGACCCGTAATCCAGTACCTCTTCATTACCTTTACCCAACACAAGCACCAAATCATCATTACCCACAGATTCAACCACATGCTTTATCGCCTGCTTCCTGTCCCTGCAGATTGTCAGGCCACACTTTACGTCAATCCCCTTAACAATATCGCAAAGAATAGCTTCAGACTGCTCACCTCGAGTATTGTCGTCAGTTACCACAACATGCTCCGCATTTAACGAAGCCACCCGACCCATTTCCTGGCGCTTACCTTTGTCTCTATTTCCACCACAGCCAAAAACACACCAGGTATCTGATACGTTATCCAACTTTAAGGACACATCAGTTAATACTGCCTCCATACCAGCAGAAGTGTGTGCGTAATCAACACATATATTCGTACCACCAGCTACAGAACAACATTCAAGCCTGCCAGGCACTGGTATCACTGAAGCCGTTATGGCTTCCAACTGAGCAAACGAGTACCCGGAAGCAACACATATCAATGCTGCGCCCAGTAAATTTTCGATATTGTATTGACCCTTGATATTGATTCGAAGCTGATAGCTTTTGTCACGATAAGACACAGTTATAACAACACCATCACCCCTACTATCAACCAAATAACGATAATATCCACTAATACTGGAAGCCGTATTTCCATAGCAACTTAAATCAGAACCGTATTTACCGGACCATTTATTAATCAGTTTCTGTCCGACCACATCGTCTGCATTCACGACCAGCTTCTGGATTGGATAATCATCAAAGAATGATAATTTCGCCTCTTCATATGCCTGCATAGTCTGATGGAAATCCAGGTGATCTCTGGATAAGTTTGTGAATGCCGCCGTATGGAATTCCAGGCCTTCAATCCTTCCAAGCGTGATACCGTGAGAACTAACTTCCATCACCACTTTTTTGCAACCCATGTGCTTTAACAGAGAGATATAGCGGTACAGCGTAATCCTGTCCGGGGTCGTATTTCTGCTAGCATAAAACTCACCACCAATTACGCCATAACCCAGCGTACCGATATAACCTGCTTTATCATCAAGCAAATTAAAAAGCTGGCAGGCAAAATGTGAGCTACTCGTTTTACCATTGGTACCTGTAATACCTATCAGATCTACATCAGCAATATCCTGAGCATAAACTTCGGACAATAAATCCCCTGCAAAGCTATGCAAATCATCAACTTCATAAACATTACCGAGCTGACTTAACTCAACAGGGATCCCTGAGCCAACCTGACAAACCACAGCAAGTACGCCTTTATCTAAAGCCTGCTTTATATAGCGAACACCATTTTCTAGTGCGACATATATATCATCAGAAGTCACATCATCAGTGTGTGAGCTAACACCAACTTCTGCACCATTAGTTGCACGCACATGCTTAATTAACTCGTTAGGTGAAATATTATTCATAGTGCTTTCACCCTGAAGCCGACAGCGCTAACTTTTCAATATCTGGTCTAACATCCAGATACCTCAATACACGCGAAGCGACTCTTGAGAATACAGGTGCTGCTACCTGACCGCCGTAAAATCCGTTTTTCTTCGGATCATCAATGACAACAGCAATCACAATCTCCGGATCACTAACCGGCGCTATTCCGGTAAAAACGGCAACGTATGCATCATCCTGATATACACCATTTTTTAGTTTTTTGGCCGTACCAGTTTTCCCCGCCACCCGATAGGCTGCAGTATCTGCTGCATGACCAGTTCCTTCCTTATCCACAACTTCACGCAACATATTAAGCACAGTATCAGCAACACTTGCATCCATTACCCTGACACCGGGCCTCGAAACATTATTATTCAAGATACTAATATCTTTACGAACCCCTTTATTCGCCAGCACCATATAACTGTTAGCTAACTGCAACATGCTTAGTGCCGCCCCATAACCAAATGAAAGGAAGCCCTTATAAGTGCTCCCCCACTCTGGCTGAGCCAGGAACAAACCTGCTACTTCACCAGGCAACTCAATTCCTGTTGATGAGAACAATCCGTAATCACGCAACTTATCTGCAAGTACTGCATCATCAATCAAAGAAGATATTTTTACGATTCCAACGTTACTGGACTTGGACAGCACACCTGTTACATCCAGGGTTTTATAATTACGACTGTCTTTTATTTTTTTCCCAGCCAACGTGATGTAACCAGGGGAGACATCTACCGTTTCGTCCAGACTTAATTGTTTACTCTCCAGCGCAGCTGCAACAATAAACGGCTTTATTGATGACCCAGGCTCAAAAATATCTGTTACAACACGATTACGTAAGTTTCCCGAACCTATAGAGTGTCTGTCGTTTGGATTATAAGCAGGATAGTTAACCATCGATAATACCTTGCTACGCTTAACATCCAGCACCAATAACATGCCTGAAGTAGCATCATGGTGTGACAGTGCTGAACGCAACTCACTGTAACCAATATACTGAATATTACGATCAACACTCAGCTCAACATCCGCACCGTCTACTCTTACTTTCGGCGTATCTACCACCTCAAAACTACGACCAAGACGATCACGAATAACACTAATCTCACCATCTTCGCCCTGAAGATGAGCATCAAACGCTAACTCAACACCTTCAACCCCATTTCCATCAATATCCGTTACACCTACGATATGACTAAATACGGCACCTTCCGGGTATAGGCGTTTCCTTTCATTAATCACTGACACTACGCCATAGCTTGCCGACTTAATACGGGCAGCAACCTCAGGACCTACCTGCCGCTTGAGATACATAAAATCCTGATGCTTTAACCCTTCGGCACGTCTCTTCAAATTATAAAAATCCGTCTTCAGCATCCTGGATATTTGCATCAGCCTATCAAGATCATCCAACAGATCAGAGGGATCCGCCCATATTGATACTGAAGGTGCGCTCACCGCAAGCTCTCTACCCGCCCTGTCCAGGATATTCCCACGATAAGCATACTGAGGAATGTTTCTTTTATAATGGCGCTCGCCTTCCTGCTTCAGGAAATCACTTTGCGCAACGTGCACATAAACAATACGGGCGGAAACACCAAAGGCTGCAAACAGCATCACTAAAACAATTACCGTGTGCCATATCGCCTGTTTTTTGATGGTTTGATCTAACATTACATTTTCATGTATAGGTAATTGTCATATTCGTGCCTCATACCAAGCTGCTCAACTGCTATTTTTTCTATCCTTGAGTTGGCACTCCATGACGCATACTCCACAAGTAATTGTGACCACTTTTCAATCAACTGATCTTTCTCTGCCGCTAGCTGTGTAAACTCTATTCCACTCATCCGTTTGCTGTACTGGTTATGCGCAACACCCAATGCACTTGCCGTGTTCAACACGATCAAAACAGCCAATAGTGAAATCATTTTCATCGTATTCTTTTTATCGCACGTAACCTGGCACTACGCGCCCTGGGGTTATCAACAACTTCTTGCTCTGATGGTTTGATCTGCTTTGCCACATACTGAAAATCCCCACCAATATCAGCATCCTTTACTGGTAATTTATCTGGCACCTTATCACCTATTACCATTTGACGGAACAAACGCTTTACCAACCTGTCTTCTAGTGAGTGGAAAGAAACTACCGCAACAACACCACCTATCACTAATGAATCTATTGCCGCATCAAGCCCTGCGCACAAATGCTCCAGCTCCTTGTTTACTGTCATTCTGATAGCCTGAAAGGTTTTAGTTGCCGGGTGTGTTTTCCGTTGTCTCTTTTCCTTCTCAGGCATGGCATTAAAAACAACTTCAGCCAACTGCCTGGTCGATTCAAATGCTGCCTTTTCTCTATGCGCAATTATGTGCCGCGCTATACGACCAGCCATGCGTTCTTCACCCAGCACAGAAATCGCACGTGTTAAATCTTTTAACGTGACCGTACTCAACCACTCTGCTGCGCTCTGTCCTTCTTCAGGATTCATTCGCATATCCAAAGGCCCATCGTTCCGAAAACTAAAACCCCGGGTCGCATCATCTAGCTGCGGAGATGACACACCTAAATCAAAAACGATGCCATCCACCTTCTTTGGCATCCCCAAATCCTCTAATGTTTCGACAATCCTGTCATAATTGTTATGAGCCAATATCAGTCTTGGCTCCTCCTTAAATGCCCTTTCTCCGTGGGCTATCGCATCCGGGTCGGCGTCTAGTGCTAACACACGCCCTTCACTACCAAGTCCATGCAAAATGGCCGTGCTGTATCCACCACGAGCAAAGGTACAATCAATAATAAAATCACTGCCCTGCGGCTGCAGGCACTTCATTACTTCATCAATCAGTACCGGGTTATGTTCATATTCAGTTGCACACATCTACAGGGACAGACTTGCAATCTCATCCGGCAGATCTAGTGCACCGATATCTTTTATGTCATCCATCCAGCCTGCTCGCTTGACTTCAAACTGTTCGGCGTCCCAGAGTTCAAATTTACGCGTTTGCCCCATGAGCACCGCTTTTTTTGTGATGCCCGCAAATTCGCGTAACGGCCCAGGCACCATGAGGCGGCCATTGGCATCCATATCAACTTCAGTCGCGTGACCAATTAACGCCCGTTGTAATTTCCTGGCCGATGCATCAAAAGTCGGCATACGATCCAATTTTCGTTCAATTTCTTCCCATATTTTCATTGGATAAATCGACAGGCATCGATCCGGGTCAACCGTAATCACCACCTTTCCACCAAAACGATCAGATAGCAGCGCACGATATTTTGTCGGCACCGCCATTCGCCCCTTGGCATCCAGATTTAAATTGACCACCCCGCGGAACATTTATTCTACTTAACCCCATTATTAACCACTTTTATCCACTAAGCTGCACTATAGGCTGCAAAAACCGTACTTTCAAGTGCTTATTGATGAATTTACTTTAAATAACAGGCGGTTAGCGGCAGTTTACAGTGTTCAATTATGGCCAGAAATGACGAAATATGTCATTTAATCACCAGGATGAACGACCTGCTTGAGAAACTACTTTAAGTACATATTTATTGGATGATATGGAGCGCGGGGTGTTAATCGATAAGCCGGATTCTGTCGTGGACAGTCATTCATCTGGGAAGGCCGTCACCGGCCATCTCAAGCAACCTACCCGGGAGCCATGTGGGCCACACGTTGCTCCCCTATTTGGTCTTGCTCCAGGTGGGGTTTACCATGCCACGGAATGTTACCATCCGCGCGGTGCGCTCTTACCGCACCCTTTCACCCTTACCGGCAGGCGAACCTGCTTAGGCGGTCTACTCTCTGCTGCACTTTCCGTAGGCTCTCGCCCCCCAGCTGTTAGCTGGCACCTTGCCCTGTGGAGTCCGGACTTTCCTCCGTATATATCAATAATATATACGGCGACTGTCTGATTAACTCCCCGCGGGTAGAATTATACGGGAGTTTGACTGTGAGAAGCGCTGGAATAAATCAAGCACGCCATCACTTCCCAACCTTCATCTCCAATGCCATTTCATAAACCAGCTTTCGTGGACATCCCAGTGCCCTCGATATCGCAGACGCCATTTGCCCTGTTGGGAGGCTATCTCCCAACTCCACCAATAATCGCTTTACCAATTGCAGATCAACATCTGTATCATCAGATTTAGCACCAGCTACCAGCAAGACAAATTCCCCCCGCTGCTCTAACTCACCATACTGCATACCCCGGAGTAAAGATTTGACTGAATCTCGAATTACAGTTTCATGCAATTTGGTGAGCTCACGACAGATTGTCGCCTCTCTATCTCCCCCCAGGATCTCCTGAATATCATCCAGGCAGGCCGTCATACGTTTACCCGATTCATAAAACACCAGTGTTTCGCTGATGTTCACCAGCCCCTCCAGGGCTGTTTTACGGGCAGCCTTTTTTCCGGCAAAAAACCATGGAAATAAAATCGATTAGCAGGCAACCCAGAGACACTGAGTGCACTAACAACTGCGCTAGCGCCCGGTATGGGAGTCACTTGAATACCTGCCTCCTGTGCAGCACGGACGAGGTGAAAACCTGGGTCGCTGATCATGGGCGTACCCGCATCGCTGATCAACGCTATATTTTCTCCGGCCTCAAGCCGGCTGACCAGGCTATCTGATCTGGCACGCTCGTTGTGATCATGTAATGATACGAGCTGGGATCTGATTCCCAGCGATGAGAATAATTTACGACTATGGCGTGTATCCTCCGCTGCGACGAGATCAACGGATGTAAGCGTTTCCATGGCACGCTGACTGATATCAGCCAGATTACCAATCGGGGTTGCCACTATGAATAGTCTACCTTTTTCCATAGGACAGATAGTATATGAGTTTTTATCATTCAGACATTAAAGGAGTAGTCCAAAGTATCAGCATATTGCTGGTTATTGTCTTCGCAGTAATAGGTTGCGCACCTATCAAAACCAGTGCGCCAGTTGACGATCAAGCATCGACCAAACGAGAACTGAGTGACACCGACCCGATTGACGAATTGATTGCTGGCCTTGAACCGGCTGCCGCCATCTCAGTGCTGGATAATACTGCCGCTAACAGCAATCCAAATAAGGCCTTCGCCTATATGGTCAGGGCGGCAGAAATTGCCATAGCACATGAATCTAACCAGGCCGTAGACCAACGCATGCAAACACTCTATCAACGCTATCCTGGGAAAGATAAAACAGTCCGGCTTGCCATACTTAGCAATCGTATTCTGCTTAGCCGAAAAAAAGCATCACAGGTTATTGAGTCGTTAGATAAACTACTACAACTGGCAACACCCGCCGAAAGGTTATCCCTGCAATCCTTAAAGGCAGAGGCATTACTCCAGGCCGGGTTTCCCATAGAAAGCGTGCAGCTAAGAATAGCGCTTGACCGTGACTATCAAACTTCTGACCAGAAAGGTCAGTCTGAAAACGACACACAACTCTGGCGAAGCCTGATGCAGGTAGAACCTGATCTCATCAGCGGCCATATTTCAGAAATACCCGATACGTTTAGCGGCTGGCTGGAACTCGCTCACCTGACCCACCGAAACCAGTTTGATAGCGTCAGCCTCAATACCGAAATAGATAAGTGGACACTTCGTAACCCCGACCACCCAGCAAACCGAAATATTCTCGAACTCATCAGAAAAAAACAGATAGCGACCAGTAAGCACCCTGAGCATATCGCCCTGGTTCTACCGTTAAGTGGCAAACTCGCACCGGTCGGTAAGGCCATACGGGATGGGTTTATGTCCGCATACCTGGAAACTAGCCGTATCTTTGGTACACAGGTGACTATTGATATCTATGACACCGAAGCCAACCCTGAGCGAGCTCGCCAGGCCGTCAATCTCGCCAATGATCGAGGTACACAGTTTATTGTTGGACCGCTCGAGAAAGATGCTGTATCTGCCGCCATCACAGCGAACCAGATAATAGATACTATACCTGCCAGCACAGGCACGGGCGACGTAGCCAAATTACCGTCAGGTACTGCCCTGCCCACCCGAACCAGCGCCCGTATGTTGATACTAAACAGCGCACCCGATAGCTCACAAACTGATATTACCTCCCCTCTACATACAGACACTGCAATTTACCAGTTCAATCTCGCGCCTGAAATTGAAGCTACGCAAGTTGCAGAACGCGCAAGTATTGAAGGCCTGAACTACGCCATGTAATGGTCCCAGAAAATATCTGGGGCAACCGTATCTACGAGGCTTTTACTCAACGTTACCAGGCACTGGGAGGAGAGATAGTTGCATTACAACGCTTCAAAAAGGGATCTGCAGATTATTCCTCAAGTATCCAGCAGGGATTAAAACTTAATCTAAGCAAGATACGGCACAAACAACTGGAGTCACTGTTACATGAAGACCTCGGATTTACACCCCGTCGCCGAAAAGATATAGATATGATTTTCATTGCGGCAACTCCACAGCAGGCTCGACTTATTAAGCCACAATTAAAATTTTTCTATGCTGAAGATATACCTGTCTATGCAACATCCAGCGTATACGCCGGCAGCCCAAATCCAGGTCGTGACAAGGACCTGGAGAATATTATTTTCTGTGATATGCCATGGCTACTTACCAATAAACCAGCGCCAGGCTCTTTACAAAGATCAATTACCACTGCGTGGCCACAGCAAGCAGCAAAATATCTACGCTTTCATGCACTGGGGGCTGATGCTTTTCGACTATTACCGCAACTAGAATGGCTTAAAGAACATAACAATGATCAAATTGCTGGGGGCACTGGCCGGCTATCACTGGATAATCAGGGTGTCGTCCAACGGCAACTGAGCTGGGCGAGCTTTAAGCACGCGATACCTGAAATTCAGCGCGCATTTTAAAATATGACAGCTGCATGACTAAATAGAGGGAAACACGCCGAAGAACATGCGAACTCCTGGCTACAAAGAAACAAGCTCCGAATTCTAGCGCGTAACTTTCATTGTCGATGGGGTGAAATTGACTTTATAGCACTCGATAAATCAACGATTTGTTTTATCGAGGTTAGATACAGAAAAACAAATAACTACGGCTCAGCCGAGGAAAGTGTCACAGTAAGAAAACAACAGCGCATTATCAAAACCGCTCAGGTTTATCTTCATCAAAAACATAAGCACATTACAAAACCCGCTCGTTTCGATGTCATCAGTATGAGTGGAGCGCTAGACAATCCGAAGATTGACTGGCATAAAAACGCCTTTATGATGTCAACCTGAAGATATGTACTGCATACACAAATAAAGCCTTTATTAAATGACGACAGAACAAGACAAAAATCTGGCCAACAGGGTCACTCAGCTGTTTCAAAGCAGCATTGATACCAAGCAACAGGCAATGACTATTCTTCCTGAAAGCATTGCTTCTGCAGCGATGATGATAACTACCTGCCTGACGAATGGTAACAAAGTAATGAGCTGCGGCAATGGTGGCTCAGCCGCTGATGCTCAGCACTTCTCATCCGAAATGTTAAATCGATTCGAGATGGAAAGACCTGCCCTACCTGCTATCGCCCTGACCACGGATACTTCAACACTAACATCCATCGCCAATGACTATTCGTATGAAGATATATTTTCTAAACAGATAAAGGCACTTGGGCAAGCAGGCGATATACTGCTTGCTATTTCGACCAGCGGCAATTCAGGTAATGTTGAAAAAGCGGTCAAGACAGCAAAGGAAAGAGAAATTCATGTTGTAGCGCTTACCGGTAATGATGGAGGCCACATCGCACATCTGCTTGATGAACATGATACTGAAATTCGCGCGCCAAGTAATTCAACTGCTCGAATACAGGAAGTACACCTATTAACCATTCATTGTTTATGTGACCTTATCGACAGAAACCTCCTCGGATTAAATGACTGAAAAACCTATGAGAAATATAAATAGCCTTCACTTCATACTCATCATTGCCTTATCTACAGTAGTTATCAGCGGATGCACTGGCGTCGTTGTTGGTGGTACAGCAACCGGTGTTGCAATTGTACATGACAGACGCTCTGCAGGCACCGTTATCGATGATCAGGGACTTAGCTGGAAAATCAGCCAGGCTATTTTCAAAGATGAGGAATTAAGTTCACCTTCTCACATTAATGTCACCGTCTATAATAGCGTTATCTTGCTAACCGGAGAAACACCAAGCGAAGACCTTAAATTACGTGCTAATGCTATTGCTGCACGAACTTCTGGCAACAAGAAAATATACAATGAATTAGTAATAGCCTCACCGACCTCGCTGACCTCTCGCACCAACGATGCCTATATCACGGCCAAGATTAAGACCGCTTTTCTTGATATCGGCGGCATAGATGGGTTTGACGTAACCCGCGTTAAAGTCGTGACCGAAAATGACGTAGTCTATCTGATGGGGCTGCTCACATCAGAGGAAGCTGATGCCGTAACGGAAAAAGCCAGAAATGTCAGCGGCGTCGCAAAAGTCATTCGGCTATTTGAATACCTTTAACCAACTACATAACTTTATTTGACGATTTTTAAACTGGGACGACCCGATGGGGGTGTTGGTGGCGGTTCATTTGATCCATCACCATCATTATCTGTTTCATCAATAGACTGTATGACCAGTTCCTGGGTATTCATATCTTTTGAACCCTCATGCTGCTCATACACAAACGCCATACCCTCACCATTCTCCTTGGAAAATATTGCCTGCACGGCTTTCACTGGAATAACAATCTGGTGAGAACGCCCAGAAAATCTGGCGTCAAATAGAATATACTCCTGGCCAAGTTCCAGATTACGAACGGAAGTAGGGCTAATATTTAGCACGATCTCACCGTCAACGACATACTGCTCTGGAACTTCCGTCCCCTCGTAATCTGCATTCACAGAAAGATAGGGCGTCATACCATTATCCAGTATCCATTCATTGAAGGCCCGGATGAGGTAGGGTCGACGTGTCTTCATTTCCTGCATACGCTTAGTTTAGCAAATTATATCTGAATACAGGAGGCTATAACTATGAACCTGTTACCTATACACGGTAAACAGCTAGAGACCTACAGGCGTAATTCCTGTTCGGCCTCAGTAAGGCAACTATTAAATGACTCACGCTCAAAGATACGTGCAGCATATTGTTCGATAACCTTAGCCTGACGGGGCAAGTCAATGCGATAATGGGGCAAGCGCCATAGTATGGGGGCAATCGCGCAATCAACTAGTGTCATATCATCACTCAGAAAGAATGGCTTGGCGGCAAAAATATCAGCACTGGAGGCAATGACATCTCGGAGTTCCTTTTTCGCTTTGGCCGCAACCTTTCTATCTTCACTTTCCACTGCGGGCAAAAGACTATACCAACCCTTAAAAACCCGATGCAGACCCAAACGGGCAGTAGCACGTGACACCGGGTCGACTGGCATTAACGGTGGATGTGGAAAGCGTTCATCCAGGTACTCACTAAGTATCTGTACGTCGTAAACGACCAGGTCACGATCAACGAGTGTTGGTACGTCACCATAGGGATTAACATCAGCCAGTTCAGCCCTGCGACCTTCCTGATCAACATCAACCACATCAAACGTTATGTGCTTTTCTGCCAGTACCAGTCGAGCACAATGAGACAAAGGGTCAGTAGATGAAGAAAATAAAATCATCACTGATCGGCGATTAGCAACTGCACCCATAGAAAAACTGACCTGATTAATTATTAAATATAAGCTGCGTAGATAGCATTCATTAATGAACGTCTTTCCAGTACTCACGCTTCAGCGCATAAGAGATCATCAGGAAGACGAACAGAAATGCCAGCACCCAGAAACCAATTCGATGACGCTGCAGCTCTGCAGGTTCACCCATGTAAACCATATAGGTCACCAGATCACGTACAGTTTGGCGGTATTCCTTAGGACTGAGCTTACCTGGCTCAACCAGTTTCATGCCTACTATACGTTTTTCTTCAGTTGCTGCATCACCTTCTGCAGTGCTGTCATCGTAAATTGGCTCCTGCCAGCCCTGTAATTCCCAAAGAACATGCGGCATGGCAACATCTTTGAATGTGGCATTATTAACACCAATTGGACTACTATCATCCCGATAAAAAGTCATAAAATAGTTATAAAGCCAGTCACGTCCACGGGCACGTGCAATGACTGATAGATCGGGTGGAGGCACACCAAACCAGCGTTTGGCATCGTCGTCCTCGATAGCAACTGTCATGCCGTCATGAAACTTGTCCACCGGGTTCATGAGATTTTTCTTCATAATCTCTTCGCTGATACCCAGATCATCAGCCACACGCTTATAACGCATATACTCAGCTGAGTGACAAGTCAGACAATAGTTAATAAATACACGTGCACCACGCTGTATAGCCGCCTTATCCGTCTCGTCAATTTTAGGTGTTTTATATAGTAAAGCTGAACCACCTGCCGCCAGTACATACCCAGGCGCCAATAAGGTAATTAACAGAACCGTATTTTTAACTAACTTGAGCATATTCATTATCCAGTCACCCGATCAGGAACAGGCTTGTCCTTATCCATTTTTGTATAGATTGGCATTAACAGGAAAAACGCAAAGTAAACAGCAGTGAATACTTGTGCCCATACCGTATTGTTAAACAGGAATAGATCCGTATCTGTTGGTGACTTCACACCCAGATAACCCAGCACAATAAAACTCACAACAAATGAGTACAACGCAATCTTGAAATATGGACCACGATAGCGAATAGACTTCACTGGGCTACGATCCAGCCACGGCAAAACAAAGAACAGCATTTGCGAGGCGCCCATCGCGAATACACCCCACAACTTGGCATCAGCACCCAGGAACGGGTAAGTAAACGCCCTCAAGATTGAATAAAATGGGGTGAAATACCACAACGGTGCGATATGCTCAGGCGTCTTCAGTGGGTCTGCTGGGAGGAAGTTGTTATGTTCCAGAAACCAACCACCCATTTCAGGGGCGTAGAATACAACAGAAAAGAAAATTATCAGGAAGACGATGGTGCCAACAATATCTTTAACTGTGTAATATGGATGAAACGGAATACCATCCAGAGGGATACCATTTTCATCTTTGTTCTTCTTGATTTCCACACCATCAGGGTTATTAGAACCCACCTCATGCAGCGCAATAATGTGGGCTGCGACCAGTGCCAGCAGCGCCAGTGGCACAGCAATAACATGATAGGCAAAGAAACGGTTCAAGGTAGCATCTGAAATGGTGAAATCGCCACGGATCCATTCTGCTAATGGCCCACCAATTCCAAACGGCATGGCTTCAAACAGGGAAACAATTACCTGAGCACCCCAGAAAGACATCTGACCCCAGGGCAACAGATAACCCAGAAAAGCTTCTGACATCAGAGTCATGTAGATCAACATACCAAGAATCCAGAGCAGCTCGCGTGGATGCTTGTAAGAGCCGTACATCATGCCCCTGAACATATGCAGATAAACCACAATAAAAAATGCGGAAGCCCCGGTAGAATGCATATAACGAATTAACCAGCCCCAGTTCACATCACGCATGATAAATTCCACCGATGCAAAAGCCTCAGTGGCGGATGGTTTGTAATTCATCGTAAGAAAAATACCGGTAAGAATCTGAATCACTAGCACCAGTAACGCCAATGAGCCAAAGAAATACCAGAAGTTAAAATTCTTGGGTGCGTAGTATTCTGCTAGATGCTCATTCCATAATTTTGTTGCTGGAAAGCGCGCATCTATCCATTCCATAGAACTGTAAAAGGCTCTGGTGAACCAGTTGTCTTGTTGGTTGCTCATCAGGCCTCCTCGTGATCAACACCGACTTCAATCAGCGTGTCACTCAAATAACGATAAGGGGGTACCACCATATTTGAAGGGGCAGGTACGCTTTTATAAACTCGACCAGCAAGGTCAAACCGAGAACCGTGGCATGGGCAGTAAAAACCACCTTGCCAGTCAGGGCCTAGATCATCTGGTGCGACCTCAGGACGATAAGTCGGTGCACAGCCAAGGTGGGTGCATAACCCAACCATAACCAGGAACTCATCTTTCAGAGAGCGGGTACGGTTCTTGGCATATGATGGCTGCTGAGTTTCCCGTGCGGACTCAGGGTCAGCGAGCTTGTCCTCAATATCAACCAGTGCCTTCAGGTTTTCCTGTGTACGGCGTACAACCATAATCAGCTTACCGCGCCACTCATCACGATGGAGCATGCCCGGTTCGATCTTACTGATATCAATCTGCACTGGTGCTCCCAGAGCCTTGGCTTTTTGGCTGGGTAGCAATGATGAAACAAAAGGCACTGCAGCAAAAGTAGCACCGATACCACCTACAACAGCCGTTGTAGCAGTCAAAAAACGTCGTCTGCGTAAATCTACGCCGTCTTCGCTCATGGTTGTCTCCAGATTTTAAAGCGGAAATGTGGCAAAAAGACTAGCCTTCCTGGCCAGCCCATTTGCAGGCGCGCGACTATAGCAAAGTACCTCGCATTTGTATATCAATTCGCTAATATAGTTGCGTTCTAAATTTGGATAATAATTACACAGCGCTTTCCGTTAAAATGGTCTGATAATGACGAGAAATACCATACTATTCATACTGCAATCTGTTATCGCAGGACTTGCCATCGCTTTCATCGTATTGTTTTTACTCGGCCGTTTGGGTGATAAGAGCACCACGGTAGAATTCAGAGAAAGTAACCAGCAAACAATTAGTACACAACAAACCAATGTTACTCTTGAAACACTTAAAAATGGGTTCGCTGTAGCGGTTAATAAGACAGCCCCAGCCGTAGTCTATATCTACACTGCCCGTGTAG
>Ga0126335_1000081_pt1 | contig 42044 bp, 31 predicted proteins | sample OlaspJWI45metaG_FD_108409 | JGI IMG/M metagenome (GOLD analysis project Ga0126335, IMG submission 108409) | Marine gutless worms symbiont microbial communities from Oahu, Hawaii - Olavius sp. 1 OAHU.JWI-45 metaG | ecosystem: Host-associated > Annelida > Digestive system > Unclassified | place... | reverse complement strand
TCGGTGACGACCATATGGGAATACATGTCGGCGCCAATCAGACGGAAAATAATCGACTGATCGCCCACCAGCGCCTGGTCATGGGATTCGGCATAACTGATGGTTTGCTCGTCATGGCGCCGATTGGTCAATTCAAACCACAGCTGACCCATGGGCCAATCTTCATCCGGTGTATCTTTAATCAGGCGAATCCAGTTATCCGGCACCCCCATTGCGAAGCGATAATCAAACCCGATGCCGCCTGAAGCCGACGCTGCCGCCAGACCTGGCATGCCGCTGACATCCTCGGCAATCGTCATGCTGTCCGGACGCAGTTGGTGTATTAAAAGATTGGCCAGGGCCAGATAAACCAGGGCATCTTCGTCCACGCTGTCGTCAAAATAATCCCTGTAATCGGTAAATGCTTTGTTCAAGCCGTGGTGAAGGTAAAGCATGCTGGTAATACCGTCGAACCGAAAACCATCGAAGCGATACTCATCCAACCAGAACCGGCAGTTGGACAATAAGAAATGCAGCACCTCGGGTTTACCGTAATCAAAACAGCGTGAATCCCAGGCGGCATGATAACCCCGCGGCCCGGAATGGAAAAACTGGAATTCGGTGCCGTCAAAACGGCTCAGACCCTCCACGTCGTTTGATACCGCGTGCGAATGGACGATATCCATTATGACCGCCAAACCACGGGCATGGGCACTGTCGATCAGGTGTTTGAGCTCTTCGGGGGTGCCGAATCGGGAAGATGCCGCAAAAAAATTGGAAACCTGGTACCCGAATGAACCATAATAAGGGTGTTCCTGGATGGCCATCAACTGGATCGTATTGTATCCGGATTTTTCAATCCGGGGGAGCACGTTCCGGGTGAATTCTGAATAGGTTCCTATTTTTTCTTCTTCCTGAGCCATGCCGACATGGGCTTCGTAAATAAAGGGCAATTTTTCTGTTATCCGAAAATCGTCCTGTTGCCATTCAAAGGGTCTGGACGGACGCCAGACCTGGGCATTGAAAATCAGCGTCTGCGGGTCCTGCACCACCCGGCGCGAATAAGATGGAATGCGATCACCCCGGCCTCCGGGCCAGTGAACACTGAGACGGAAATGGTCTCCATGGCGAAGCTGCCGGGCATCCAGTGTTATTTCCCAGGTACCGGCCGAATTGATGCGCTTAAGTTCATAGGCCTGGTTTTCATACCAGTCGGTCATATCGCCAATCAGAAAAATAGCACTCGCGTTTGGCGCCCACTCTCTGAATATCCAGCGATTGTCTTTAAAATGAAGCCCGAAATACTCATGACCGGAGGCAAAGTCGGCCAGGCTTTGTTTTTGTTCGGTCAATTTTTCCAGGGTGGTAACAAGCCTGCGCAGGCGGCGGAGAAGCGTATCTTCATAGGGAACCAGGTATGGATCGTTGCGCAGCATGCGTTTGACAGTATCTTTCATCCCGGGCTCCTGGAGATTTGTCAGCCGTTACAAGGGCCGCCTTTGCACACCCGGCGGCACGTCATTTGTAGTTGGTCGCGATTTGGTCCTGCTGTCCGTGTCCGTTCGGATAAAAGTCAGTTATTTTTTTTAGCAGCCTTGGGCGAACCGTCTTTGTCCGCCAGGGGGTTGATCAGCGGCCGTTCGAGCATTTTTTCATACAACTCGATATAATTGCGGGCTGTGACCGCATGGGTGAACGTTGCTGCACTTTCTTGCATGATTCGCTTTATCTGGCGTTTTTTGACGGATGCCGGAAGGTTGAAAAATTGCATGGCCTGGTCGATGGCCCACAACAGTCCACCGGCATCATAGGTGTTGAATAAAAAGCCGTTGCCGGTGTTGTTGTCTGCATTAAGGTGTTGGATCGTATCATGAATTCCACCGGTATCATGGGCTACCGGCAGGGTGCCGTATATGGGTGCGATCATCTGCGGCAGACCGCAGGGTTCGAACAAAGAGGGCATCAGAATAAAATCCGAAGCACCGTAGGCCAGATGTTCCAGCTGGACATTAAAATCGCATACGGCGACCCGTTTTTGGAAATTATGCCAACCGACGATATGTCTGAATACGCTTTGATCCTCGCCATTGGCAACAAAAACGACCTGCAGATTGGATTCCCAGTACCCCGAGATCAACTGGTAAAAAATATCTGCCAGCAGACGGCAGCCTTTTTGGACCGGATCGAGTCGTGAGGGCCAGAAAAACAGGGGCGCCTTAGCATCCTCGATCAGACCCAGGTTGCGTTGCAGGAAGCGTTTGTTCTCGCGTTTGCCTTTAACATGGTTTGCAGGCGTGTAGGTGGCTTTTAAATCTTTATCGCTTTCCGGTCTGAAAGCCGGGTCCGGTGCATTCAAAATTCCCGTGGCGCAGCCGGCATTCATCTTGCTGGCCAGTTCGTGCCGGATTGGATAACTTACAAAGTTATGACGCCCCTCGATAATTTCATATAAAAAAGTCGGGCTGACCGTATTGACAAAATGGGCCGCAAACACACCGCTGGTTAGAAAATCGACCGGATTGGTTTCGCGGATATCTTCATACGAGGTGGCCATCCGTTCGAAATATAAATGCTGCCAGAAAGCGGCCGCATCGATTCCCCGGTCTTCAATCTGGGCCAGGGTGCCTTTGACGGTGTGAATATTGTGTATCGTGAACAGACAGGGGATACCCAGATTCCGGGCCATTGGCGGTATCAAGCCGGTCATCCAGTCGTTGCAGTGGATCAGATCAGGCTCCACCAGCGGTACGATATTGTTGATCACCTCGCGCTGGAAAGCCAGCGCCATTTTAATATTGTCTTCACCATAATTGGAATAGACGCGGTTTAGATAAAAAAAGGCGCGGTCTTCGGCCAGATGCACCCTGTTCTGGGGCATTTTGCGGCGAATGCGGCGCAGTTCGTTTTTCAGGAAAGGAGCAACCTGGTCGCTGAAGATACTGCGATAATCGGGTATGGCCACATGTACATCGGCGCCCTGATCAAACAGGGCGTTTATCAATGCGGCTGAAACATCGGCCAGACCGCCTGCTTTGGCCGTATAATAACTGGCCAGACCGCCCATGCGGTTGGGAAGGTAAGTGACCTCCGGAGTGACAATCAGCACCCGCGGATTCTTTGGGTCAGGAGGTGAAACCTTGCCCATAATGTTACCCCTATTGCGGTGAAATGGTTTGTTTAAAGTACCTGAATCGTTATCGGAATGTTAAAAACCCACTAACAATACACACATACCAGACAACGCCCATTTATCAACCCCAAAACGGCTCATAAATGGTTTCGGGTGACAAAACATTAGGCCCAGATGATAAATTCCGGGGAAAACTTGATACGATCGTCTCCGCGGGCCGTTACCCGGGAGGTAAAGCCAAATCTTCCCGTATGATTACATTTGATCTCGCACGCATATAAATAGGTGCCATTCCCCCGGTTTTCTTCCACATTCATCAGGCGCGTGCGACCGGCCAGCAATGCTTCGACGGACTTAAAGGTTCCGTAGAAAAGCTCCACATCGACCTCATCCGGATTCAGTTCACCCAGGTGCACAAGGCTGTTCACCCGAAAGGTGTCTCCCACCCGAAAGGGGCCTTCAGATGCCCGCTGCGGTTGTTCGATCCGGATGTGTTTCCACATATTGTTCAATCGCTCGCGCTGATTGAACAGTGATCTAGCCTCCTGGGCGTTATCCTGCAACAGACGGTGGTATTGATCGGCTGCCGGAAGATAGAACATCTCCTCATAAGCGGCGACCATGCGATGGGCACTGAAATAGCGCATCGCCATTTTCATGGACGCCTTCATCATGGACAGCCAACGGCCCGGTGCATCACCGTTGTTACGTTCGTAAAAGCACGGAATAATGTCTTTTTCAAGCAGATTAAACAGTGCTCGGCTTTCAACCGCGTCCTGGTAGACCCAGTCGTCGTACTCTTCGCCATTTCCGATTTTCCAGCCTGTTTCTTCCGAATAGCCTTCAACCCACCATCCGTCAAGGATGCTTACATTTAATACACCGTTGGCGGCGGCTTTCATTCCGGAAGTCCCGCAGGCCTCAAAGGGGCGGCGGGGGTTATTTAACCAAACGTCCACACCCTGAACCAGCTGACGGGCAATTTGAATGTCATAATCTTCAAGAAAGATGACCCGTTGACTGATCCCGGTCCGGTGGCTGAAGTGGATCAGTTTTTTGATCAGTTCCTTGCCTTCGTTGTCCTTGGGATGGGCTTTGCCGGCAAAGATAAACTGGACCGGAAACTTTTCAGCGGTAATCATGGCTTCCAGCCGATCGGGATCCTGCAGCAGCAGGTTGGCCCGCTTGTATGTCGCAAACCGGCGCGCAAAGCCGATGGTCAGCGCTTCCGGATCGAGCGCTTTTTCAGCTTCTTCGATGACCGATTTAGGCGCGTTGCGGCGGCGCTGCTGTTTGACCAGCAGGCTGCGGCAGTTTCGGATCAATCGGGAGCGGCTCATTTCGTGGGCACGCCATAATTCTTCCGGGTAGATGGAATTGATCCGCTCGGCCATATCGGCATTCAAAGTGTCCAGGTACCAATCCGGGCCGAGATAGCGTTCGAACAGCAGCGCATTTTCTATGGATACATAAGAGGGGATGTGCACGCCGTTGGTAATATGGGTTATGGGGACCTCTTCGTCGGGATGATTGGGCCACACGTGAGTCCACATCCGTCGTGCCACCGATCCGTGCAATTCGCTGACACCATTGCAAAACTGGGACATGCGAATTGCCAGTACAAACATTGACAGGGGGCCATCCGGTGCGCCATCCGGAGATTGGCCCCAGGCCAGGATCTGCTCAACATCCAGGCCAAGGCGTTTGACAAAAGGCCGCAGATACGGTTTGACCATTTCCGCTGGAAATTCGTCGTGTCCGGCGGCCACCGGGGTGTGGGTGGTAAAGACATTGGAGCGCGGAACGATCTCCAGAGCGGTTGGCAGATCCAGGTCATGGTCGTTCATGGTTAGGGCCAGACGTTCCAGGCTTGCAAAAGCGCAATGGCCCTCGTTCATGTGGCAGACCGCCGGCCGAATATTCAACGCACTCAAAGCACGCATGCCGCCGATTCCCAGGAGCACTTCCTGGTCCAGCCGCCATTTTTGGTCACCGGCGTATAGACGCTCGGTAATCATCCTGATTGCGGGTGGATTTTCCGGCAGGTTGGTGTCCAGCAAATAGAGTGGTATGCGCCCCACCCTGAGTTGCCAGACCAAGGCTCGAATCGTTCCATCCGGCCCCTCTATGGTGATATATATGTCCTGTCCGTTCGGTTCCTTTGCCCGTTTGATCGGCAGGTTGTACAGATTTGTTTCCGGATACTCCTCTTGCTGCCATCCGGATGTATCAAGATACTGATGAAAATATCCGCAGCGATACATCAGTCCGACGCCAACCATCGGCAGGGCCATATCGGATGAGGCTTTGAGGTGATCTCCGGCCAGCACTCCCAGACCACCTGCAAACAGCGGCAAACTTTCATGGATACCAAATTCCATGGAAAAATAGGCCAATATTTCCTGTCGTTCGTAGGGCGAATCGACCGTTTCAACCGGTGTCAGGATTTGATTGTTGTACAGGGTTCTGACTCGCTTCAGATGGGATAGAAAACCTTCATCCACGGCCAGTATTTCAAGGCGCTCCTGGCTTACCGTCGCCAGAAACAGAATCGGATTGCGGCCGGACGCCTGCCATAGGGGCGGATCGATCCGTCGCAGCAGTTCGATGGCATCTGTATGCCAGCACCACCACATGTTTCTGGACAGGGTTTCAAGAAATTCGAGGGGTTTGGGTGTTGCCGGAAGCACCTGATAGGTATGAAGATGGTTCATGCAAGTTCATCCTTGTTTTGATAATTGAATATTTAACCCGGTGCATTGAGCGTTTGGCCACTTAACAGGCACCGTATGCGATCATGACGGTTGAGTCGCAGAGCAGCGGATAAACTCTCCTAATCCCTGCAATATAAGCTACCGGGTTGCTGTTGAAATGACCTATACAACTTAGTTCATCCTGCACTGTTGTAAACCACAGCTCGGATTATTTATCGCAAATTAATACCAACTGAGCCCCTGATGTCAATCATTCCCCGGTTTCGGTCATCAGCCAGACCCTTAACAATTCGCTGACGCTCCAGGCCTGGGCATCACAACCGCGGGGCGTGTGCGGGGCATCGCCATCCAGTATTTCCGGAATGTGGCCGACACATCCCCGGTTCAGCATTGCCAGGGCACTGGTGAGCCAAGACCTGGCCGTGATACGGGCCGAACGGCCGTATGCTGCCACCCAGGCTTCACAGAATGTCGGCAGCAGCCAGCACCAGGCCGTGCCGTTGTGATAAGCGGGTTTGCGCTGCGTATCTTCATCGCCACGGTAAATGCCTTTGTAGGGGTGCAGGGGATCATTCAGGTTTTTACCGTTATGGACAATGGCAATAGGACGACCAACCGGTCTGTCTGCCAGGGATCGCATGCCGCCCGGCACCAGCAGTTCCGTGCAGGCATTGACGATGGCGCGGGTCAATTGTAAATCTGCCACCGCCCCCAGGGTCACCGCAAAAAGTTGATTGGGCCGCAGGGCATCATCGGCCGCGGCCATCGCCGCCCCCTGATATTCACCGGCATGCAGGCAGTCACTTAGATAGCCGTGCGCTTGCAGGTAAAAATGTTGCATGATGGATGATTGTACCATTTGAGAAAGTTCGTGCCACGGTCGTCTGCCATTCGGATCGATTTGCCCCAGCCATTGCAGGGCCGCAAACCAGAGCGCCTGAATTTCAATCGGGTACCCCTGCCGTGGGCTTCCGGCCGGGTGATCGGTGTCCATCCAGGTATAATGGGCCGGACTGTAAATAAGACCCGATTCCGGATCCATGCGTATGCCATTGGGGGTTCCATCGATCATAGCGGCGCCCAGGTCGACCACCACCTGCCCGATTTTGCGCCTGCCGGCGCCCTCAGCCAAAAAACTTCGGTTTTGACTGTGACGCACAAGGTCCCGACAGGCGATTAGAAACCAGAGGGGCGCATCGGAAGTGTCCCGGTTGTCCGTGTTGTCTCCGCGGATCATATTGGGCAGGGTCCCCCGGTCTTCGTAGCGGCCGAATTGCAACAGGATGTCCCGGGCCACGTCTGTTTTACCGGCGGCTATCAATCCGCGTGTAAAAATAAGGGCATCGCGGCCCCAGTCCAGAAACCAGGGATAACCGGCTATGACCGTTTGCAAATGCCCCCGTTTGACAACAAAATGCGCCATCGCGCGCAGCAGGACTGCGGCCGGATCATCCGGTGGCCCAGAGCTTGGAAGCGGTTGGCGTTGGGGCCTGGTAAATATTGGTGGTTGGCTCGGTGCTTTTTGATCGAAACCGATCTCCGCTGTTAAATTTTCAGACTGATTGCCCGTCAGAAAAACGGAAAAATAACCCGGGCTGAACAGGTCCGAATCCGAATCCAGTCCGCGTTCGGCCTCGATGGGTCGATGGACCATGTACTGCCAATCCGGCTCCCATATGAACGTGCCCGCGGAAATCTGCACCCGAAAAATACTGCCTTTTTCGGGTTCGAAATGAAATCCGTTCTCAACAACCTGAACCGCCTCCGGCCATTGATGCTCAGGCCCCAGATAGGCCTTGGTGGTTTCATGAAAGTTGCGGTAATCGATATCCGGCCGCAGGATCAACTGTACCGGACTTTGATCGGCCAGACGACCGGTATTTGCCTTGCAAGGGTGACGAAAAAAATTCAATTGAACGGCTTGACGGTTTTGGCTCAGAGAAACGGCCAGCGTCAGGGCAACCGTTTCACCTTGACCGGTGGGGATGTGAAAGTGCCAGATGCCGGTGTTTTGCCGATAATGAAAAGATTCCAGGCAATCGTTGCCGATGGACTGAGAATAGCCCTGATATTCCAACCAGACCCGGCAGCGAGCCAGATAACTCCAACGATCATCCGGCCGATTGGCAACACGACTGGCCGCCAGCAAAGCATCGTATTTGCTGTCCAGTTGTCCCCAGGAAACGCCGGCACGCAGCAAGGCACCGTGATCATTGGCATTCAAAAACAACAGGTTGCGATGCACCGGTTCCGGGTGGCGGAAGAACTGTCGAATACGGATATTTTCAGGTTCGGGCAGGCAAAGCAGGGATGCATCCACATGCTGACTTTTGGCATTTTTAGGCACAACCAGTTCAAGAATACGATGCGTCTCTTGCTCTGGTGCCGCCATGGGCGCGAATAGCCCAAACCAGATACCGTCGGCTGTCGGCAGTCCGTTTTCAACCGCCAGTGTGCGCGTTTTGTCCGCGGCTGTAATGCGGGCCCGAAACGGGGCATCGGCCCGGACCAGCAGAAAATGCCCCGGGGGTAGCATCACAACCCGGCGCCTGTCTGCCGGCCACTGCCAGATCGTCACGCGTGGTTCAGCACCGCCATTATTCATTCGGCGGCAGAATGTGAGCGGGTCTTGGGCCAGTTCATCCGCTGATTGTTGCACATTGAAATCACCCAGGTCCCGGATGCCGTTGTAGACCCGGAATATCTCCAGGGCTTTGGCTTTGAACTGCTGGCGGAAAACAGCCTCTGGCGGCCGGTCAAAAGCTGGCACCGGGCCGCCGTTAAGACGGCCCGCTTCAACCTTGCGGCTCAGGCACAACACCTGGCCGGGGGCCAGCGCTACCTGCGATTGCGCGCCTGCATATGAAACCTGGATCGCTTTTCCGCTCAACAGGTCATACGGATCGGTCATGTCAGAATTAAATCGTTCTGCCGGCCAACTGCCGGTATTCGGGTGATCGGGATCCAGGTTGACGACCACCAGGAGAGACGCGTCATGGTCAGGATGCTCGCGCAGCAGCACAATCTGATTGCCTTCACCATTTTGAATGAGTTCCAGGCGGCATTGACTTCCAAATGCGGGGTGCTCTCTGAGCAGCCGGTTGAGCTGGCGGATACGGGCTACCTGGTTTTGGGCCGCGCCCCAATTCAATGACCGGGCATCATGCACGTTGATCTTCTCGGTGGCATACCATTCCACGCCGTTGGCAAACCCGAAAGCACCCTGGTGTGAGCTGAGGGCACACAGCGCGGTGCGCATGCGGGCGTATATCAAGGAGCGGGAAGCCAGACGCTGATTATCGTGGGTCTCGGCGAAATGTACCATTACCCCGTCCTGCTGTGAGATGTTAATTGCATCTGGCAGGTAGTGCTCGATCTGAGCCCGGTCATAGTTTTGAAACAATTCCGAATAGGCCCAGTTAAAATTGGCTTTATCGAGCAGCTCGCGGGTAACCGATATTTTGCCTCCCAGACCCTCCAGCAAAAAGATGGTATCCGGAAACTGTTCCCGCACCCGGGCAATGATGTAGACCCAGGCCGCCAGCGGTATCATGTAGCCGGCATCACAGCGGAAACCGTCGACGCCGCGCCGGCACCAGAGCAGAAAAACGTCGGCCATATACTGCCACAAATCCTTGCGGGTGTAATCGAGCTTGGCCAGGTCCTCCCAGCGCACGCCCCAGGCGCCGGGAACTTCGATCTGGCCCCGGTCGTTACGGACCAGCCACCGAGGATGGGATTCGTGCAGACCGGCTGCCCAGCCGGTATGGTTGATGGCGACATCGATGAGTACCGCTCCGCCGCGGGCATGGACGGCATCGATTAATTCGGCAAACTGCTCCAGGGGGGTGGTCGCCGGATCGAAAACCGCCAGAGCCGGATCCACGGCTGTAAAGCTCAAGGCGGCGTAAGGGCTGCCGAATCGACCCATACGGCCGTATGTTGTTGGGGTGGGATGGATTGGCAGAAGCTGTAGAAAACGACAACCCAATTCAACAATGATGAAATCAAGCGCCTCGATGAGATCCCGGAACGTTCCTGACGGGGGAATGACAGCGTAACCGTCTTGATCAAGGGCCTTGATCGTGTCTTCACCGACGGGTGGATTAAATTCGCCGGCCCGGTTGGGGCCGAATTGACGTACGAAAGCGTTGTAGATGATGTTCGCACGACAGGTATAGGCCGGTTCGACATTGATGCTGACATTGGCGCCGGCCGGCCAGACGGGTCGATTCCGGCCTTGTACCAGAAAAAAGCACTTGGCTTCAAAATGACCGACTTCGCAAATCGGCAGGGTCACCGTGAAATGATGCCGATCGACGCCCACCATGGGCGTATCGAACCAATCCCGTCCCAGCGGTGTTTCCTCCTGATCGACCTGTCGAATGCGTTCTTTGCGGGATATGGCGGCATATCCTAAATTGGTTCGGATCCAGGCGCTGCCCTGTATCGGCTCTGATAGCGAAAGCCGGAAAGTCAGGGTGTCGCCGCTGTACACTAAACAACGGCTTCCCGGAGATGGATCCTGAACAAGGTGAATCTGGTTTTGCATATGAATTCCGGAATTAAAAATGATTGATGGTAATCGCTGAAATGTAAATTATGGCAGCAATCAATATTTTCGGGTCGACCCTGAAAAAGTCACCTCCGGGCAAGGCGCAATGCTGACCGGTCATGGCTAAATATTTCAGGGGTCGGGGAGTTTTTCAACATCTGTCCGCTGCATGAATAATCGGCGACTTCAGCGTGCAAACTCATGCATAAGGGACCGTAATGAAATAACAGTATATTATTAATATTTACAAACAATTACATCATAAGAGAACAGTGGTCACAAATCTATGCAGCCTCATGGTCGCGCTGTTCTTTTATAACGCTCCCTAATACACTCAAACAGTGCACGCTTACGCTGCCGATCATTCATTTCGCCATTTATAAGGCGTAGATGGAAAAACTCCCCGACTGCTCAAATATTTAACAGACCAGACCGCGGTCAATGTTAAACCACAAATAAGCTCACAAATGAAACCCCCAAAAAGATATTATTCAACAGGGTGGTTGTGCTTTCCGTGGCTATCTTTCAAAAAACCAGGTCTTGATCAACTTCACGGCCGGATTTGATGTGCACCGGGGTATTGCGATTGTTGGCAATCGTCACCCGACCGTTTACGCTAACATTTTTTCCGAAAGAAACATCACCCTTTACTGTCAGCGCGGTGCACTTGACCAGCGAGGGTACGCCGTCTTTGAAACGCCGTTCAAACTGATCGATATGACTGTAGTAGCGTGCATCCAGATCGATTTGGATCGTTTCCGGCAGATCGCTGCCGGCCCGGAGTGGATTGAGCATCAGCGTACCGGCCTGGGAGTCGACAAACAGGTCCGACCGAACGGCCAGCAAATCGCTGCATTTTTTCACCGGGAAAAACCGCGACCGCGGCACCTTGATCGCCTGGGCGCCTTCAAACAGTGAAATTGCAGCCCCCATCGCGGTTTCTATCTGTATCACCTGCGGGCTGGCGGCATCGCGCGGATCGAGCGTCTTGGGATTGACAATCATCGGCAGATAAATGGCGCGATGTTCTTCAATCAGCTCTTTCAGGAAGCGCAGATGGACCCAGATGTTGTTGGTATTGAAGTAGCGATAGCGTTCGATGTCCTGAAAGGTGTCCATTTCCGTCTCCGGACACTGGGCCGATTCGCGCAGAATCAAGCGGCCGTTTTTAAGGCGTGCAAGGTGCCCCCCCTTTACATCCGAGGGTGTTTTCCGGGCCACCTCCATCATAAACGGAAACCCTTTGTCGGCGAAATAGCCTAAAAGGGCCGCGTCCATGTTGGCCCCCAGATTGTCGGAGTTGGAAATAAATGCATACTGGATGCCGCGGTCCAGCAGATCCTGAAGCATGCCGGATGTATACAAGGCCAGATACACATCGCCGTGGCCGGGCGGATTCCATTCACTATCCGGATTTGGGGGCCAAATCGACGGTTTCAGGCTATCGCGGAGAATCTTGGGATATTTGTGCTGCTTGAAGGTGATCGGCGGCTCTTTGATGGGCATACCGGCCAGCGCAGCCAGCGTTTCGGCCTCGGTATTGAAGCTGTTCATGAACGCCAGGGTTACCCCGTTTCGGCTGGCTTGATCCACAATGTAGTGTAAAAAAGTTTTGCGGCCTTTTACCGGCAGCAGAGACTTGGCGCCCGTCAGGCCCATGCTGGTGCCCAGGCCGCCGTTTAGCGTAATGCGCACCGCATGCCGGTAAAATAGGCGGCCCTTTTCGATAAATTCTTCCATCTGGTCTGAACTGGGAATATCGGTAGGCGCAACCGGTTCAATTTCCCGATCACTTATCATACCGGTATCACCGGTGACGACCTTGTTATAATAGTGTGAAAATGTGTTAATGACGACCGGCGGCAATCCTACCTTTTCCATTTTATCGACAAACAGTGCCAGATGGTTATGAGGCATGGTTTCTTTTTCCTCCTGGGTGGCGATTAATTGCGATATTTTAAAGACGAATATAATTACTTATTCGCCTTTTTAAAGCAAGATCAATCCGGTGTCCGGTTTATACGCCTGCGGCGGGACCGGCCCGGGCAGTTCCTGGATTTCGATTTCGGCTTCAATAAGGAGTGTCACGGAAACCACCGGTTGCCGCAAAGGGTACCTTCATTGTCGGCCAGTACAATCCAGGATGAATTCATTATTGCAATGCTGCCTTTCGGTTTGTTCTTTACGACTATCGTATTTCCAATGAAATTATCAAGTTGAAAAGTGAAAAAAAGTTTAGTCAGTTTAGTCGTTTTGGTCAGTTGGATCGGTCAGGTCAGCCGGTTCCCTTAGTAACGAGTTTCGCTGCTGAGATTAGGGACTGCGCCTGATATCGATGAATATACGTTCCAAGCTCGGGTATGTACTGACGTAACCGTCCAAGCTGACAGACTGACGGAACTGTCCAAACCGACCGGTTGACAGGAACCGTCTGCTCGGCTATTTAAACTTGTTTATCAAAATTTTGAGTGAGGAAGGAAGCCCATGAACGAATCTGAAAACAAGGCTCACATCGAACCGGTCCGGCTGGGCCTGGACAACCGCTTCAAATTTAAATGCCATAAGGATGTAGATTGCTTTACCAAATGCTGCCGGGGGATCAATATTGTCCTGACGCCTTACGATATTATTCGGCTGAAGAATCGACTGGATCTGTCTTCAGAAGAATTTCTGGCTATTTACACCGATCCGCAGATGCTCGAAAAGACCGACATCCCAGTGGTGACCTTAAAGCTTCTGGATGATGAGCGCAATTCGTGTCCTTTTGTGCGCGATGTCGGTTGCCTGGTCTACCAGGATCGTCCCTCTACCTGCCGTTACTATCCACTGGGAGTGGCGACCCTGACCTACAAAGAAGGTGCTGACGACAGCGGCTTCTATTTTTTTGTCAACGAGCCGCACTGCCTGGGTTTTGAAGAGGATCAGGCCTGGACGGTCAGGGAATGGCGCAATGATCAGGGTGTGGACATCCACGATGAAATCAATGCGGAGTGGACGGACCTGGTGGTTCACAAGCGATCCTTTCCGCCCAATGTCAAGTGGACCGAGCAGACCAAGAAGATGTTCTTTATGGCCAGTTACAACATCGACAAATTCAAGGAATTTGTATTTGAAAGCTCCTTTTTAAAGCGGTATAAAATTGATACGCGTGAACTCGAAGATATAAGGGCCGATGAAATCGCCCTGCTGAAATTCGGCATGCGCTGGCTCAAATGGCTGCTCTTTAAAAAAGGGGACTTCGAGGTCAACGAAGACGCCATGACTGAGCCCCAGAAAGACAAACCCTGAATATTAAGAAATTCTTACATAAAAATGGGGAATACCGAACCACTTATATCGTGGTAGAATTCCCCATTTTATTTTTAGCAACATGAAATTCTTATGGTACTAATATTCTGCGTACACCAGTTTCTGCCAATTGGCCGGGTTTTCCAGGCGTTCGCCAACGTTGACGCCAAAAAAAGTTTCGATCGGTTTTAATATTTCCGGATCATTGGCCTGAACGGCGCGGGCGGCAGACAGGACATTATCTATGCCGTTCTGGGTCATTTTCCCCAGCGGTCGACGACAACCACCGGATGGCATGCCCAATATGTGCATCAACGATTTAACGGCCAACGGGTTGCGGGCGCGACAGGCCACTTCGCCGAAGGGTGTTGGTTCCATGGTTTTGACGGTAACCAGACCGAACAAAGGCTGTAAAGCACTGTTCAGTGATTCGGCTGCGGTGACGTCACCCCGGTGCATCAGTTCCACCATGCGCACAATCGCATGGGGTGCAATATTGGACATGACCGAAATGACCCCGGCGGCATTGATCTGATCGTCGGTCATCATCGCATAAGTCAGCGCATCATCCCCGGACAGGATCGTGTAATCGGGTCCACAGCATTCGCGGGTGCGTTTCATATTATCCAGGTTGCCGGTGGCTTCCTTCACGGTGCCGACATTGGGAAATGTCTGATGCAGGATCGCCAGGTCCTCGGGCAGCAGTTGAGCGCCCGTGCGGCCCGGAATGACGTAAGGGATCACTTCGATGTCAGGATAGGCCCGGGCCACCGGCGCAACGTATTCTTTGCGTATTTCCAGCGAACTGGGCCCGTTGTAATAAGGATCGACCAGCAATACGGCGTCGACCCCCGCCTTGACGGCGTGGGCTGAAGCAGTCAGGGCTTCTTTGGTGTTATTGCTGCCGGTTCCGGCGATGCATTGACATTTATGGCGGGTAGCCCCGGCAATTTTATCGATCACCTGATTGTGTTCTTTCCATGTCAGCACCGGACTTTCGCCGGTGGTTCCGACGGCCAAAATACCGGTGATGCCGTTTTCGATCTGAAAATCAATCAGCTGTGCCAACCCTTCCGAATCGATCGAATCATTTGCAAACGGCGTGATCAGGGCAGTGTAACATCCTGATTTCATTGCGATCCCCCTTTCATCTCATCATTGTTGGCTCTGACCGGGCATGGCCCGGCCAACCGGTGCGGGTCTGAATTTGACGGTATTTAAAAGGTCCCGGGGTGTCAAGTAAAATGTGCCCGATCCGATCCCAGCGGCAAGGGTGCCGGGAGCCAGGCTTAAACACTGTTTTGCCTTGACTTTCAACAGCCTGCATATTAGATCACAAAATTCTGCAAATCAGGGTAATGTCTGGTTAACAAAAAGGAATAAACGCTATGCCGAAGGCAAAAAATGTTGAGGAATATATTGCCGAACAGCGGGCGGCAATTGCCGCCAATCCGGAATGCGGCAATTCGTATTACAACCTGGGTGTCGCTTTGATGGGGTTAAAAAAATATGAAGAAGCTGAAAAGGCTTTTTTAGCTTCCATAGATAACAGCCCGTCACTGGCCGAAGCGTACGTGCAACTGGGCGGTATCTGCCTCGAACGGGGGGATCTGGAGAACTGTCTGGATTGGAACCGCAGGGCCACCAAGGCTCGGCCGGGGTTTTCGGAAGGTTTCGGCAACATCGGTTTCGTCGAGTTTCAACGCGGCAATATTGATGAGGCCATCAAGAACCTGGAACGGGCAACTTTTTTTAATTTCAGATTTGTGCAGGCCCTGACCACCCTGGCCAACGCCTACCTGATGAAGGACAGGGTCGATGATGCCATTGAGACCAACTTGAAAGCCATTAAACAGCAACCCGATTTTGCACCGGCCCATAACAATCTGGCCATCGCCTATATGGAAAAAGGCGATTTCGTAAAAGCGCAGCAAAGTTGCCGCAAAGCCCAGGCGTTGGGTTACGCGGTGGCGCCGGAAATACTCAAGGAACTCGAAAATCAGCCCTGAAGATCGGACAGTGCAGTTCCCTCTTGCCGCTTGCTGAATTCCTGTAAGTAACGTTCGGGCACGGTGGTTTCTACCCGGGCCAACCGATTGCCGACATAAAAAAATGCCCGACACGCTCTCAATTAAATATTTTCTTGCCGATCGTCAGCATCCTGTCATACCCAACGGGGATACCTGGGACCGGTCTTTGCCCCAGGCGCGCAACGGCGCAACCCTGCCGGATAACGGGGCCTTTTTGACCTATGGCCGCTACTTTACGGCCGTGCGCGACTACCTGGCGCAAAACGATTTTCAAACACTCCGGCAGGCCGCCGCGCAGCTGTGGGGCCAAGAACGCGGCCGTGCGTCCCTTTCCGAGCTGTCTATCTATCTTGAAAAACACGGTCAGTTCTACCATCCGGCCCGGGCTGTGATCGAAATCGGCGATCAGGTCCGGTCTTTTGTCATCAATCTGGCGGTTACCGAAAATGGCCGGGTCATCTTGCACACCGATGTTCACAATATCCAAAGCCTGCAATCTTATTTTCCATATAATTTCTTACCGCTTATGTACGACTGTGCCGAATTTGACTCTGGCGGCCAGTTGGTGACCATCGCCCTGGGGGAATGGCTGTGCGGATTTTTTGAATTTCATCTGAGCATGCAACCGGACAGCGACCGGCCGGCCATGGCAGTCTGGGACCCGACGCGCGGACCCGTTTTGCTGACCGAGCGTCAGACCCGGGCGGTGTTCAGACAGGCAGCCAAGATCCTGACCGCCTACCTGAATCTGGAATCCTTTGAACAGATTCTCAACTGGCACAATGCGGCTGGCGATTTTGTGGTGCAGGTTGCGGACCGTCAGACCGATGTCCGCCTCATAACAATCAGAGGTTACGGACCGCTGTTTCCGGGACTTGAAGTTACGGCCGAAAACGTATTGCACCTGTTGAGCCTGTTTTTACTGAACAATTCATTGCGTCTTTGCCTTGACCGTAATGACGGTATCGGCGAACCGGCCTGGGCCGGCCCGACAGCCGTAAGCGCCATACTGGCCGGAACGCTGGACGGTTTGCAGCTTCAGGTCGACAGCGGCCTGATTCCGGACGAAATCCCGACCTACTTCCGGCAGTATTTAAACGCCATGACCTTTGCAGAGTTGCAGGCGCTTGGCCGGGGTATCGTGGAAAACTGGCATGCCGATGCCATCGGTCGCGATCTGGCTCGCAGCCAGGTTGAAGCCCATGCCGGGCAGATGGAAATGGCCATCCGGCAGCTGGTCTAACATCAGCCTGATCAGCCGGTGGCGCAGGGGGTTGCACCTGTGGTTGTAACCAATTTGAATCAGGCCGGTGTTTCGACGACACCTGCTAAAACACAACATACGGCACAAAAAACCGAACAGAACACAATTTATCGCCGCATTCATTTCTCAAGTGCTGCCAGATAGCGCTTAACCATGTGAAACTATGATTTTTATTGACAAGAAAAATGTTTAATTCTATACCTGCACTTTGCATATTATTAAGGAGAATCAAAAACGCAAAACTATTTTGAGAGGAGGTGACGATCATCGCCCTTGGCGGCAACATATCATTTCGTAATATTCAGGTGGGTTAATTATTAATCTAATGGAGGTAATAAGATGGCAAAACATGAGACCCCTATGTTGGACCAGTTAGAATCTGGGCCGTGGCCGAGTTTCGTGTCCGACATGAAAGAGCAGGCGGAAAGACGGGCCAAAAATGAAGAAGGCATCGAGTTCCAGATTCCGACTGATGTCGTCGAGGATCTTCTGGGCGTGCTGGAGCTTTCCTTCAAACATGGGCGGACACACTGGAAACATGGCGGCATCGTTGGTGTATTCGGATACGGCGGCGGTGTTATCGGCCGTTACTGCGACCAGCCCGAGATGTTTACCGGCGTGGCCCATTTTCACACCATGCGCATCGCCCAACCGGGCGGCAAATTCTATAAAACCGACTTCCTGAGAAAACTGTGCGACCTGTGGGATTTCCGCGGCAGCGGTATCACCAACATGCACGGTTCAACCGGGGATATCATTTTCCTGGGGACCACCACCCCCCAGCTGGAAGAAATTTTTTATGAGCTGACCCACAACATGAACCAGGACCTGGGCGGTTCGGGGTCCAACCTGCGGACACCGGCCGACTGTATCGGTTCGGCCCGCTGTGAATACGCCTGCTACGATACCCAGGCCCTGTGCTACGATCTGACCCAGGAATACCAGGATGAGCTGCATCGTCCGGCATTCCCCTACAAATTCAAGTTTAAATTCGACGGTTGCCCCAATTGCTGCGTGGCCTCCATCGCCCGCGCGGACTTCTCGTTTATCGGCACCTGGCGCGACGACATCAAGATCGATCAGGAAGCGGTTCAGGCATATATCGGCGGTGAAGTAGCCCCCAACGCCGGCGACCATGCCGGGCGCGACTGGGGTCCCTTTGACATCGAAAAAGAAGTCATTGGCCTCTGTCCCACCGAGTGCATGTGGATGGAAGACAACAAACTGATGATCGACGACAGAGAGTGCACCCGCTGCATGCACTGCATCAACGTCATGCCGCGTGCGCTGCGCATCGGTGACGACCGCGGGCTGAGCGTCTTTGCCGGCGCCAAGGCGCCGATCCTCGACGGTGCCCAGATGGGTACCCTGATCGTGCCTTTCATTAAAGTCGATCCGCCTTACACCGAGCTGAAAGAAAATGTCATCGAGCCGATCTGGGATTGGTGGATGGAAGAAGGTAAAAACCGTGAGCGCCTGGGCGAACTGATGAAACGCCAGGGCCTTCAGAAACTGCTCGAAGTCGCCGGTCTGGATCCGGATCCGCGCATGGTCCAGGAACCGCGCGCCAACCCCTACATCTTCTGGAAAGAAGACGAGGTTGAAGGCGGCTGGGAACGTGACGTCGACGAATTCAGAAAACACCATCAGAGATAAGGGGGTAAAACCATGGCATTTGTTTCTTCAGGATACAATCCCGATAAACCGATGGAAAACCGGATCTCGGATATCGGTCCACGCAAATATGACGAATTTTATCCGCCGGTCATCGCAAAAAATAAAGGCACCTGGCTGCACCACGACATCCTGCAGCCGGGCGTGCTCTGCCACACGGCCGAATCCGGCGACAAGGTCTATACCGTCCGCGCCGGCGGCGCCCGTCTGATGAGCACCGGCCTGATCCGTGAAATCTGCGACGTTGCCGAAAAACACTGCGACGGCCACGTGCGCTGGACCACCCGTAACAACATCGAGTTCATGGTCGACAGCGAGGCCAAGGTCAAACCGCTGCTCGATGATCTGGCCAGCCGCAAATTTTCCGGCGGCAGCTACAAGTTCCCGGTGGGCGGCACCGGTTCCTGCATCACCAACATCGTGCACACCCAGGGCTGGCTTCACTGCCACACCCCGGCCACGGATGCTTCCGGGCCGGTCAAGGCGGCCATGGACGTTTTGTTCGATGATTTTCAGACCATGCGTCTGCCGGCCAAGGTCAAAGTCTCCCTGGCCTGCTGCCTGAATATGTGCGGCGCGGTGCACTGTTCGGATATCGCCATTTTAGGCTACCATCGCAAACCGCCGATGCTGGACCATGAATACCTGGACAAGATGTGTGAAATTCCGCTGGCCATCGCCGCCTGTCCGACCGCCGCCATCCGGCCGGCCAAGGTCGAGTTTAAAGGCAAAAAGGTCAACAGTGTCGCGGTGAAAAACGAACGCTGCATGTTCTGCGGCAACTGCTACACCATGTGCCCCTCCATGCCCCTGGCCGATACTGAAGGTGACGGCATCGTCATCATGGCCGGTGGCAAGGTCTCCAACCGGATCAGCGCACCGAAGTTCTCCAAGGTCGTTGTGGCCTTTATCCCCAACGAAGCGCCGCGCTGGCCCCAAACCACCGCGGTTATCAAAAATATGATCGAAACCTATTCGGCCAACGCCAATAAATATGAGCGGCTGGGGGACTGGGCCGAGCGGATCGGATGGGAACGGTTCTTTGAAAAATGCGAGCTGGATTTCACCCATCACCTGATCGACGACTTCCGTGATCCGGCCTACTTCACGTGGCGCCAGACCACGCAGTTTAAATTTTAAATGATGCCAAATAGACCGGCCGGGAGCACTACCTGTGTGCTCCCGGTACCGGGTCTTAAGAAATGAGGTCCCTAATGGAGTACGATGAGGCAAAAGAGTTACTGGTAGCCGGCTTAATGAAAAAGCAGAAAACCAAATCGAAGTTTTATTTCAACGATCTGGCCAAGATTCTGGGCGAAAAGCCGCGTGCGGCCAAAAAGTTTGTCAACCAGATGGTGCAGGAAGGCGTCCTGGAATACTGGTCCAGCGGCAGCACGTCGCTCTACGGCCTGTCCGGCACCGGCAAACAGGCCCACGCCGAGCACGAAGATTAATCAACCGCGGCTGTTTTCAACTTAAACCAGTTGATACACACTGATTTTTCGGCAACTGATTTACAGTTCTCTCAATGCAAGCAGATGGAATGGAATTTCCCAGAATCATTATATCGGCCCTGCGGGGCGGTTCGGGAAAAACCATACTTTCGATTGGTATTATTACAGCATTGAAAGGCCTGGGAGAATCGATCGCGCCCTTCAAAAAAGGTCCGGATTATATCGATGCAGGCTGGCTTGCATTGGCTGCCGGCCAGCCCTGCTATAATCTGGACACGTTCATGATTCCACCTCCCCTTGTATTAGAATCCTTCCAGTCGAAAGCAAAACCAAATCAAATTTCCGTCATTGAAGGCAACCGGGGACTTTACGACGGTATCGACCTGGAAGGCAGCACCAGTACGGCCGAACTGGCCAAATTGCTGGCGGCACCGGTGATCATGTGCATCGACGCCACCAAGACAACCCGTACCATGGCCGCGGTGGTGGCCGGCTGCGATCGGTTCGACCCGCAGGTCCGAATCAAAGGGGTCATCCTGAATCGGGTTGCCGGACCCAGACACGAAAACATATTGCGTCAGAGCATCGAGGCCCACTGCGGCATCCCGGTGCTGGGTGCTGTACCCAAACTGGGGCGCCAAAATTTCCCCGAACGCCACATGGGGCTGGTGCCGACACCTGAGCACGCCTGGGCCCACGATTCGATTCTGGCCATTTGTGATGTGGCCCGGCGTTACCTGGATCTAAAGGCCGTTGCAGAGATTGCCCGCCGTGCGGAACGGCTGCCGGCTTTACCACAGCTTGCGGCCGCACCGGGAATTAAGGTTGGTGCATGTGATCCGTCCCGGGTTAGGCCGAAGATCGGTATCATCCGGGATTCGGCCTTTCAGTTTTACTATCCCGAAAACATCGAGGCCCTGAGGCAAGCCGGTGCGGACATCATATTTTGCAGCCCGTTGACCGCCGACATGCTGCCGCCGGTTGATGGCCTTTATATCGGCGGCGGATTTCCGGAAACCCACGCAGAAGCACTGGCCAATAATCATGTCTTTCGGAGGCAGTTGAAAAAACTGGCCGACGCCGGTCTGCCGATCTATGCCGAGTGCGGCGGGCTGATGTATCTGGGCGAACAGCTGGTGCTGGGCGAAATGGCCTATCCCATGGCCGGGGTTCTGCCGGTTGTTTACGGGTTTTCCAAAAAACCCCAGGGACACGGATATACGATCGTCAGGGTTGACCGCGAAAATCCTTATTTTCAGGTCGGTGATCAGATCCGCGGCCATGAATTTCACTATTCAAAGGTCCTGGAATTCAACGGCACCGAGGATGACCTGGTGTTCAGCATGCAGCGCGGAAACGGCATTGTCGGCGGCCGCGACGGCGCGCGCTATAAAAACACACTGGCCACCTATACCCATACCCATGCTCTGGGCACGCCGGCCTGGGCCAGGGCCCTGGTTCGCAACGCCCGGGACTATTTTCAGCGGCACAAAGCATAGAACTTTTCCGTTTCTTCGATTTCCCGCGCATGCATTTGCCCTGTGGCAGCGCCTATTATAACGTCTGTCAGTGACCATTAGCGTGCACCATGGTACCAATGGAATGTAGCTTAGAGAATCTAAAAGCGCACCTTCAGGGGTTGCTGGCATCCAACCCGCGTCGCTTTACGTCCGGCGACCTGGAAAAAGCACTGGCCGGACGACTCTCAACAACCCGCCGGCAGGCTCGCAAAACCATCTACCGGCTGGTTACAGCCGGTGAGCTGATCTATTCCTACGAGGACGGTCACACATTTCTGGTGCCCTCCTTCCAGCGCACTGTGCGTGTTTCCGGGAGGGTGCTGCTCACACCGCCAGACAGGAACTGTTCTACCGAAACAAATCGGGACGATGTCATTGTGCGGCTCAACACCGGTTCGGCCTTCGGCAATGGCAGCCATCCCACCACACGCCTGGCCATTCGGGCGATCGATACGATGTTGTCCGATAAAATCTGGCGCCGCCGATTTAATTCCGGTTCGGTGCTGGATATCGGGACCGGCACGGGGGTGCTGATTATCGCGGCCCTGCGGCTGGGCATGGGCAGCGGGCTGGGCATCGATGTGGACCCGTGCGCCCGGACCGAGGCTCGGGAAAACGTTTTGATAAACGGGCTTGAAGACCGTATCCAGATTTCGGCCAAATCCGTTGGTCAAATTTACGGCACATTTGCCATGGTTCTGGCAAATCTGAGGTATCCCAGTCTGATCCGGTATTTTCAACCCATTGCGGATCTGACGGATCCAGGCGGCATTGTCATCCTGTCGGGAATCCGGATGGCGGAAGTTTCAGAAATTGAGGGGGTTTATGGCCGAGCACCCTTCCGGAAGCGCTGGCAATCGGATGAAAACGGATGGGCCGCATCGGCATTTATGAAAACAGAATAGGCAAGCAGTGTACACTGCTTGCCTATGTTACCGCAATTAAAACCGTTCGACCTATTTTTTCTTTTTGGGATGGCACTTGGTGCAGGTGGTCGGTGCGGCCTTGGTCTTATTTTTTTTGTTGTAAGCCTTGTGGCAGTCCTTGCAATTGTAATGGTACGCTTCGGCGTGGTATTCAAGGCGCTGCTTTTTATTCAGCTTCGGGGCACCTTTGCCCTTGGGCCGTTCGCTCGGTTTTTTGTGGCATTCGATGCAGGTCTGAACGTTATCCCCGGCTTTCAGATTCGTCAGGGGCTTGCCCTTGTCGTCATGATGACAGGCGCCGCAGCCGTCTTTATACAAATCCGGCGATTTTTTGGCGTACTCACCAGAATGCTTGGTGTGGGTAAACTCGACGATACCCTTGGTGTGTTTTTCATACGCGGGGTCATTCAGCTTGATAACATCCTTGACCTCAGTGCCGGCATAAAGGCCTGCGGCCACAAACAGACTGCACACAACGATCGCACCACTTAAAATGAATCCATTTTTCATAGACGCCAATCAACCTCCTTTCCTTTCTTATCCTCGCTTTGGGGCTTATTTAGCCGCATTTAATTTTTACCAATTCCCGTATTTATTGTCAAGATTGTTCCTGGACCGAGTCATCCGCTGTCAAGGATTTGCGGCCGAACACCCGGGCGCCGATAATGCTAATTTCATACAGAACCATCAGCGGCAGGGCCATCATAATCTGGGTGACCACATCCGGCGGGGTCAAAATGGCGGCCCCGGCAAAGAATAACAAAAGCGCGTATTTGCGATTTTTTTTCAGAAATTCGACCGACACAATACCCAGGCGGGCCAAAAAGGTGATCACCAGCGGCAGTTCGAAAACCAGGCCGAAGGCCAGCAGTAACTTGGCCGAAAAACTCAAATATTCTTTCATCGAGGGCATGGCCTGGATCATATCGGAGGAAAAGCCGAGAAAAAATTTAAATCCCCAGGGAAATACGATAAAATAACCGAACAGCGAGCCGCCGATAAAAAAGAAAGTAGACAGAAAAATGATCGGAATCATCAATTTTTTTTCTTTTTCATACAGGCCCGGGGCAACGAACATCCAGAACTGATAAATAATAACCGGAGCGGCCAGAATAAGGCCGGACAGGAAGGCGACTTTCAGATAAGTAAAAAAGGCTTCGGGCAAACCGGTAAAAATCATCTTATCACCGGCATTCATGACCTTGATCAGGGGCCTGACCAGAATTTGAAACAACTGCTCTTTAAACCCGTAGGATGCGGCAAATCCGATCCCAACTGCGATGAAACACCTGATCAAGCGTTTCCTGAGCTCATCCAGGTGGGATGTAAACGGGAGCTTTTCTTCCTCATCCATTCTTCTGCGACCCTTGTGTGTCGGATTGGGGTGGTTCTGATTCTATTTTCTGGTTTTCACTTTCGGCCGGTTTATCACCGACCGGTTCAGCAGGTTGTTGTTCGGCACCGTCTGCGGGCGTGTCTCTTTTCCACGCATCGTAGGATTCTTCCAGGTCATTGCGCTTTTTCTCCGCCTGGAGGTCCTTTTCCTCGAGATCGCCACTCAGATTTAATGGATCACGGATATCTTTTTTTACGTCGTCAAAAGCGGTTTTTACATCCTTTAAATCACCGTCCAACTCCATGGATTCTTTAAAATCATTGGTTGCGCGTTTAAATTCACGCATGGCCCGACCCAACGATTTTGCCAGATCCGGCAGTTTTTTAGGTCCGATGACAATCAATGCAATTGCCAGGATCAACAATAATTCCGGCACACCGATACCAAACATTTAACACTCCTCATATTATCCGCGCAGGTCTTCGTAAAAGTAATCGTTTGTACTGAGTTTAACCGAACCTGTCAAGCCAAAGGGCGTCCGGATCAGGGTCGTTTTATAGTCGATATCATAAATGTGTTCCGTTTAGATAGACCCTACGCCAGTTGAAAATAAAGCCGGAACAATTATGGAATAAGTTCGGAGTTCGGAGTGCGAAGTGCGGAGTTGTGGAGGCGCTTGCGCGCTGTCTATTATATTATTTCTCTAAGCTACGGTCGATCAGATAAATGCCATCGGGATGGTCTGCACATTCTCAGGACAGTTTTTTTCTGGTGATATAAAACTTTTAGAGCGTTTGGATAATTAGACGAATAACAACAGTTATTGTCCGGGCGGCAGTTTTTTTATCAGCATATAAAGCTGGCCCCTGTGCTTCAGGTGGCCGGCCGCCGTTTCAGCATAGGCGCCGTTCCCCCAGAATATATCCGCCCGACCCGGCCCCCGTATCGCCCCGCCGGTGTCCTGGCTGATAACAAAGCGTTTAAAAGGCTGCCAGCTGTCGATCGACCCATTGGCATCTAAAACCGGTTTAGACGCTTCGATGAACGTCAGGGCGGGCAATGGAAACAGGCGGTAGTCCAGAGCGATGGATCTTCCCGGCGTCAGCTTGACATCCAGGTATCCCAGCGGTCCCTCGGTTTCAGTTTTAAAAAAGACATAGCTGGGGTTGTAGTTCAGGATGTCGGCCAGTTCCTCGGGATGTTCCTTAAGGTATGCCTTGATGCGCTGCATCGACATCTCCTCCCGCGGAATTTTAGCTTCATCGATCAAAAGCCTGCCGATGCTGCGATAGGGCTTGCCGTTGCTGGCATGGTAATGCACGATCAGCACACCGCCATCCTGCAAATAGATACGACCCGAACCTTGAATGTGTAAAAAAAACAGATCCACAGGATCCTTGACCCAGGCGATGATCGATGCGTTGTCACCCAGCAAAACGCCCTGATCGATTTGCCGGCGATCATAATAAGGGATCAAATATTGTTCCGAGAGGCGCCCGGTAAGTCGTTCGTTTTCGTATTTTTCTGAAAACTGCGAAAGATCGATGGTGACCAGATCCGCCGGCCGGCCATACACCGGATATCGAAAAATTTCATTTTCCTGTCGGCTACCTTCCAGAAACGGTTCGTAATAGCCTGTAAAAAGGACTTGTCTGTTCTGGTCACCGATCGACCGGTATACCAGATAATATTCTTTTATGAATCGCTCCAGTTCCTGTCGACTCGGGCGGCTTTCGATGAACGTCAGAAATGCCTGCAGGGAGGCAATAAGATGGGTGGTCGGATATTGATCGGCCCCGAACCGAAACATTTTATCCGGCGGTTTCCCGTAAAGATAATCCAGGCTGCGCTGGATCGACTCCGGCAGGCCGTCGAAGGACATGTCGTCACCAAATACCGGGAAGGCCGATGGCTTGAGCCGATCCAGCGGCTGTTTGGGTATCGTTTCACAACCCCAGCAAAATATTGATAATACAGCTAAAATACCGACTATGCGTAAGTGTTTAAGATGGCGATTTCGCATTGTGATTTCCATCAAAATGTGTGTCAATAATTTGAAATTAAGTAAACAGGCCGCTAGCCCTGCCGCCGGAAGGTTCCGCTTTTACCGCCTGTTTTTTCGGCCAGGCAGATATCGGTAATCATCATTTGCCGATCGTACGATTTACACATGTCATAAATCGTCAGCGCCGCCACCGAAACAGCCGTCAGGGCTTCCATTTCAACGCCGGTGCGTCCGACCAGGCGGGCCGCCGCTTCGATCTGAATGCCGACAAGGTTATTGTCCGGATGAAAATCGACCCTGACATGGGTCAGGTTGAGGGGGTGACACATCGGTACCAGTTCGGCGGTGCGCTTGGCCGCCATGACACCGGCAATGCGGGCGGTTTCGAGCACGTTGCCTTTTTTTACTTTCTGCTGGATTATTTTGGCCAGAGTTTCGGCCCGCATTTTTACAAATCCCCGCGCGACCGCCGTGCGATCGCTGGCCTCTTTGCCGGTAACGTCTACCATGCGGACACGCCCTTCGGCATCCAGGTGTGTAAATGCAGACATGGGTATTACTCTCCGGATTCTTTGAAAATCTCGATTTTTCGCGTAACCGTTTTTTTTATGGCATTGAGGGTGTCTTCCATGGTCTGCAACACATTCTCGCGAAAGTCACCCGCGACCACAAGATGCAGCAAATCATCTCCGACCCGCAGATCACGAGCATCGAAAATATCCACGACAATATCGATGATGCCCGGCCGTTGCTTGTTTTCAGCGATAATCTCGCCCAGGCGGATATGATCGACAGCGACGTTCACCCCCCTGACCGGGCGCCCGTCCCGGGATGTGCCGCGCACGACTCCGTTGTGACACAGGATCATGCCGACCTTGGCGTAATCGGGGTGCGCTTTGATTTTATTGATCAGGCTGGTGATTGTCATTCGCGCTCCTTTGTTCTGGACACTAAAGTATATTCTTCATAAAATCAAGGTCTTTACAGCAAAACCACTTATGCTGACCGCAAGCCCACAAAAAGACAGGACACATTTTTTCGACCTGCTCAAGTTTTTTAATGCGCTTGCCAATGCATCCGCGCTTGTTATAAGAATCAGGTACGCTTATTTTTGGTTCAGGTTCGCGCGGATGCCACGCAAAACAGCGCATCGTATGCAGCTGCGGCGGATTAATCGGCCCGCAAAGACGGCATCAAGAATTTTTATAAATAGACTGACCACACTACGGAGTGACCATATGAGCACGCATGAACACAAACGGCATGCCCCCCGTTCGGTTGCCATCGGCATTGTAACGGTTTCAACGACCCGCACCCTGGCCGACGATCAGAGCGGTCACTGGATTGCGGCCCAGGCCCAGGCCCAAGGTCATAAGGTTATCTATCATGAAGTGATAACCGATGAGACCGGGATGATTACCCGGACGGTAAATAAACTGGTTGCCGACAGTGACGTCCAGGTGGTTATTCTGACCGGCGGCACCGGTATTAGTGCCCGGGATGTAACCATTGAAGCGGTCAGGCCGCTGATGGCCAAGGAACTGGTTGCGTTTGCACCCCTGTTTGCCCAGTTGAGCTACAACCAGGTCGCCTCGGCGGCCCTCATATCACGTGCCACCGCCGGTGTTATCGACACCACCGTCGTTTTTTGTCTGCCGGGCAGCTTGAAGGCCTGCCAGTTGGCTTGCAAGGAATTGATATTTCCAGAATTAGGCCATCTGATGCATCACGTTCTGAAAGGCTGATTCCCTAATGACATCGGGTCACAAAGCAAGCGCCTATCTCACGGCCCTGGTTGCCAACACCCGCGGGGAAATATTTGACCTGGAAGGTTATGCGGCCGCTGGCCGGGCCAACCACCGCCTGGTCCCGCTGCAGGTCGGGCAGACACGCGCAACCCCCCACGGCGGTGAACTGATGTATCTGCCGGATCGCAAACCGGTGGTCATGCATATTCGCACCGGCCGCATGCAGACCCTGCACGAAAATCCCTATCGGCCCGGCGAACCTGTTTTTGCGGTCGCAGTTTTCAATTCCCCCGGATATGTCAATCGATTTTTGAGCGCCTTCCGCGAAAGAAGGGGCGCAGTGCAGTTGCCGCTGTTTTCATACGGTGCCGCAGGCTGGTACGACAACAATTTCAGATCGGCCGTTATCCAGGTGGATGCCGAACCCCGGCAGGATCTACGCCTGATGCGCATGGAAGATGTAAAAAGCGGCATTCGGCGCAAGAAACGACAATTGCCCGGCAACCGTTTGCGCCGCCACCTCGAGCGCTGTGCCCTGACCTTCGGCTGCCCGGCCGGGAAAAACTTTTTTCTGGAGCGTTTTGAGGCACCTTTGCCAACCGCCCAGCATTGCAATGCACGCTGCCGCGGGTGCCTTTCGCTGCAACCAGCGGGCGGTATTTCCTGCAGTCAGGATCGTATCCAATTTACACCGACCCCCGCAGAAATTGCCGAAGTGGCGCTGGCCCATATCCGGCAGGTGGAAAAAAGCGTGGTCAGTTTCGGTCAGGGATGCGAAGGGGATCCGCTGCTGGCTGCTGACGTGATCGAAAAGGCGATTGGCCGAATCCGCGCGGCTACCGGTGCCGGCACCATCAACATGAACACCAACGGCAGCCTGCCGGCCATTCTGGAACGTTTATTTGATGCGGGCCTGGACAGTGTTCGCATCAGCCTGAACAGCGTTCGTAAGAAGACCTACAATGCCTATTTCAGGCCCCGCGGTTATCGTTTTGAAGATGTTCTGGCAAGCATCGATCTGGCTGTTGCACGCGGCAACTTCGTCGCCATTAACTACCTGAACTGCCCCGGCTTTTCCGATTCCCAAAAAGAGGCCACGGCCCTGGTTGATTTTATCCATCGGCATCGGATCAATATGATCCAGTGGCGCAACCTGAATTTCGACCCGCTCCGATACTGGTCGGTAATGGACGCTGCCGGTCCTTCCGGCCGTCCAATCGGCATGCAGCGTCTGCTTGCCCGCATCCGCAAAGAATTTCCCGATCTCCTGTTTGGCTATTTCAATCCACCCAAAGCGCGTTTTTGACCGATCGCCCCGGAATCTGTTTGGCCGGGCCTGTTTCCGGATGGGGTCCTATGTATTTTTCTGCGGCTTTTTGATTATGCGAGGGATGATCTGTTGGCCGTGCGCCTCAGCTCTGCATAGATCGCCATGCCGATGGATTCTGCGGTATAGGGCTTTTTTACATAGGCGCCGGCACCGACACGCTGGGCTTCTTTTACAGCGGCATTATCCGAATAACCACTGGCAATAATGGCTTTTTGATCGGGGCAAACCTTCACGATGGCCTGGTATGTTTCAAGCCCGTTCATACCCGTATCCATGATCATGTCCAGCACCACCAGGTCGACCGTAAATCGCTTAATATGGGCCACGGCTTCCTGGCCGCTGGCAACGGCCGCCACCTGATAACCGAGTTTTTGAAGTATGTTAACGGCAATTTCACGCTGTTCGGGGATATCGTCCACCACCAGAATAGATTCCCCCTGCCCCGAGAAATTCTCGATTGCCAGCGGCTGTTTGGCCTGCAAGCGGGTCTCATGTGCAATCGGGATATAAATGTTGAATGTGGTACCTTTCCCGGGAACACTGCGAACCTCGATGTAGCCGCGGTGATCTTCCACGGTGCCCCACACAACGGCCATGCCAAGTCCCGAGCCGCTGCGGCCCATGACTTTTTTGGTGTAGAACGGCTCAAAAATGCGACCCTGGTCATCAGCACAAATTCCGATGCCGTCGTCGGAAATCGACAAAACCGCATAGTCGCCTTTTTTAATGGCAGTGTAACCCCGGGCCGGTCGGTCCAGATACTGTTGGCGGGTGGTGATGCGTATGATCCCCCCTTCGGGCATGGCTTCGGCGGCGTTGATGACGATGTTTGTCAAAGATTTGGACAGATGAATCGGCGAGCCCAGGATATTGGGCAGATCCGGCACCAGATCGACTTCGACGTGGACACCGCTATGGCGGTCCAAAAGCTGATAGTGTTCCGGGCATAGTAAATATTCTTTAACACAAAGGTTTATATTGACGACCTCTGAAACGGCGACACCTCTGCGTGCCAGTGTCAAAAGATCCTGAACTATAGCGGATGCCTTTTCCCCGGATTTTTTAATCGTTGCGATCGGATGGTGCATCGGGCTGTCGGTCGGCAAATCCATCAGCAGCATTTCGGGATAGGTCACCAGGCCGGAAAGGACATTATTCAAATCGTGCGCCACTCCGCCGGCCAGCATGCCGATTGCTTCCATTTTTTGAGCCTGCAGCAGCTGTTTTTCGAGACGTTTTTTTTCTTCCTCAGCCTGGATGCGTTCGGTAATATCCCGGGCCATGCCACGAAAGCCGACCGGCTGGCCGCCATTATCACGAATCACCGTTACCAGCGTTTCCACGTGGCACCTGCTTTTGTCTTTGCGGGTCAGCTGCCAGTCCATCGACTTTGCCGGTGCCCCGGTTTCAAGGACCCTGGCGAAGGTTTGATAGGCTTTGCGTGCATTTTCGGCGTCCATGTATTGCCGGTTGTCCATCCCCGCCAGTTCGTTTTTGGTGTATCCGAGCATACGGCAGACCGAACCGTTAAAAAACAGGAACTTACCATTCAGATCGACTTCAAAATAACCGTCGATGATACTCTCCAAAATATTGCGGTGTTTCTCTTCACTTTCCTGCAGCTGTTGGAAAGATTTGGCATTGGCGATACTGACCGCAGTCTGGGAGGCGATACCCATCAGCAGGCTCATATCGCTCTGGGTTAGCGCGCGCCTGGTCTTCAAATTATCTACCGCCAGGATCCCCAGCGTTTCGTTTTCGTATACGATCGGCACGCATATCAGCGAATTGACGCGAATCTGCCGGGCAATCGCTTGACTTCGTTCTGATATTTTGGTTCTTTCGTTGAACAGGTCTTCCATCAAAAACGGTTTTTGTTCTCTGAACGCGCGCGTGAAAAGTCCATGGGAATCCGGCCGGTTAAGGCTAAAAGACGTGCTGCGCAACAGGCCTTCTTCAGCCGTCTCAAAACCGAAACCGGCAGCAAACTGCAACCGGGTCTTTTCACTGTTGGCCAGCAAAATTGCGCCGCGGTCGAAGTCGATACGTTTGGCCAACGTGCAAGTTACTGATTCCAGCAGCCGGTCGGGTTTCATAACACGGGAGATCGCCTGACCGATTTCCTGCACCAGAAGCGCATTGTTGTAGTTGACATTCAGGTCTTCCAGATGATCCTGGGCCGCTGCGCGTTGCGACACAATTGTGTGCTGCAACTCTTTGTTTTCGAGCATGCTGGCGATCAGGGACAGGGTAACGGTCAGCAGAATAGTTACAAAAGCGGCGCCGATGCCGATCGAGTGCGGGAAAAACGGTATCAGTACAAGGGATGCCAGCAACCCTGTAACGCCGGTCAGGTTGCGAATGCTTTTGCAGGAAAGAGATGCCGATTTTTCCCAGCTGATAATATATCGGCAGTGCGGATCGCCGCGGTGATGGCACTCGGGGTGTTCAACCGTTGCATATCTGCCCGTGAACACCCGGGCAAAAGATTCCAGAAAGCCGATCCGGTTTTCACATTGATACGGTTTTTCCTTGACCCCGGAATTCAGGGTGAATACGTTTTCAACACGGCTTGTTCCCAGCCGTTGTGCCGTCACGCTGACTCCCCGGCTGTAGTTAATCATTATCTTGCCGGCGGATTTATAAAACAGCGCGGGGCTGAGCCAGCCCAACACGTATTGCCGCGCCAGACCGATGCCTTCGGTTGACGTGGCAAATCGACCGGTCTCCCGGGCGATTGCAGGATTGCCGGTCTCTTTTTCCAGAACCGCATTGAACCGGTCCGTCTGTTTCTGGGAAAACCAGTGGGCCGGATCTTCGACTTCATATCGGGTCATTGCGGCCAGAGCCAGGGCGTCATCAATATCGATTCCAGGGTAGTGCCTGTTGAGATAGGCCAGTTTAACTTTGATGATCCGGCTGTTGTACAGGGGTGTATCTGGTTCTATCGAATCGGAAAAAATAACCATTATACTACAATACTACAAAATGAAGTTGCCAACAATGCAATGGACTGAGGTCAAAATTATCTGTGATACCGTTGCCGATGAAACTGTTTTGGATAGGATCGCGGACCTGTTTTACGACCTTGGGCTGCACGGCGTCGTTATAGATGATCCCCATCTGCAGCCGGATGAAAATTGGGGCCCGGATGCCGTCATGCCACCGCCGCACTATGCGGTTTCCGGCTATTTTCCTCAAAATGGAGAGCATGATTCGAATATCGACCATTTACAGGAAAAACTTAAAACAATTAAAGAGTTGCATCATTTTCCAACACATCTTGCCTTTAAAAGTATCGACGAGAAGGATTGGGCTGAATCCTGGAAAGCTTTTTTCAAACCCATTAAAGTAAGCCACAATATTTATGTCAAACCGACCTGGGAAGATTTAGCGTCCGATCCTGAGGACATCGTCATCGAAGTCGATCCGGGGATGGCTTTCGGCACCGGCACCCATCCCACCACGGTCATGTGTTTGCAAATGTTGCAAAAACATTTAAAACCGGGACACAGCCTGTTGGATGTGGGCACCGGTTCCGGTATTCTCCTGGTTGCGGCGGCAAAATTAGGCGCAAAAACAATGCTGGGTATCGACTCGGAGCGGCTGGCAACCAGGATTGCGGCGGCAAATCTGGCCCGCAATGGAATTGCGCCTGACTGCGTCGGGGTCATTCAGGGACATCTGGTGGAAGGTATCGGCCATCGATTTGACATCATTATTGCAAATTTGTTGACCGAAATCATTGTTGGTTTGCTCGATCATGTTCAGCGTGTGATCAAACCCGCAGGCATATTCATCTGCTCGGGGATCTATGCGGGCCACCAGGATCGGGTGTTGGAATCCATGCAGGCCCGTCAAATGCACCTGCTTGAAACGCGGGAACTGGAAAATTGGGTCTGTCTGGCCGCCCGGCCCTGATCGAGAATTACCATTGATTTATCGGCCCGGGAGAATTATACCAGATGTTCCAGAACAACCCATGCTATGAATCTTTTTTTACCCGGACGAGGATGATCTGATGCTATCAAAAGTTGCGGCGGCCAAAATTGGCCGCAATGATCCCTGCCCCTGTGGTAGCGGTCTGAAATTTAAGAAATGCTGCCTCGGTAAGCGTGCACAGCCGGTAGAAGATATCAATGCGCTCTATGCTAAAAGATATAACATTCGTTTAAAAGACAAACAGGCGGTCGAAGGCATCCGCACTGCCGGGCGATTGGTGCTGGAAACATTGGATCTGGTGGCCGATAGGATTGCCGCCGGCATTCAAACCGATCAAATCAATACCTGGGTGCATCAATTTACCCTGGCCAACGGCGGTATTCCGGCGCCCCTGAATTACAGGGGATTTCCCAAAAGTGTATGCGTTTCAGTCAATGAGGTTATCTGTCATGGCATACCGGGGCAACGGCGCTTAAAGGACGGCGATATTGTCAATGTCGACATCACAACCATTCTGGACGGCTACTATGCTGACGCCAGTAAAACCTATTTCATCGGCGCACCGGACGACAACGCCCGAAAAATAGTCGCTGTCGCGCGGGAATGTCTGCGGCGCGGCATGCGTCAGGTTCATCCCGGAAAAACCGTCGGTGATATTGGCTGGGCCATCCAGCGCTATGCCGAAAGTCAGGACTGTTCGGTGGTTCGTGAATTCGTGGGCCACGGTGTCGGCTTTGACTTTCACGAACAGCCTCAGGTGCCGCATTTTGGTCGTAAAAATAATGGTGTCAAACTGGTGCCCGGGATGGTCTTTACCATCGAACCGATGATCAACCTCGGCAGTAAAGAATTAAAAATACTTGATGATGACTGGACCGCAGTCGCCCGTGACGGTTCGCTGTCCGCCCAGTTTGAGCAGACAATTCTGGTGACTGAGAATGGTTATGAAAGCCTGACACCCTATGAACTTTGACTGCATTGAGGAAGGGAGGTTTAATGGATTCGGGGAATAAATATGATATTGAGGAAATGGCCGGGTTTGCCAAGGACATCATTCGGCAGGCCGGTGACCGTGCCCTGGAATTTTATGGAAAAGGCAAACCACAAATAAAATTCGACGAAGATCTGGTGACCAAAGCCGAACTGAGTCTCTTCGATTTTTTCACCCGTCAGCTGCAAGCCCGTTTTCCGGATCATCATGCCTTCAGAGACAATGTCGATATTCAGGAATATTCCCACGAGGCCGAACGATACCTCTGGATATTCGATCCTTTGGACGGTGTGGCCAACTTTCAGGCCGGCATCCCTATCTGGGGTACTTCCCTGGCTTTGCTGGACAACTACTGGCCCATTTTAGGCCTCTTTTACATGCCGGCCACCGGAGATCTTTTCCACGCCAGAGCGGATAAAGACGCTTACTGGGGTGATGAACGAATTTACATTACCAACACCGATCCGATCAATGATGAAAGTCTGCTGCTTACCTACTCGCGTTTCCATCAAAAATTTCATTCCATTTTTCCCGGCAAGGTGCGCTCGCTCGGCTGCACATCGGCCCATATCTGCTATGTGGCGATGGGACGTGCAGATGCGGCTGTGATTGCCAACGAGTCGTTTCAGGATCTGGCTGCCGCCCGTGTCATTATCGAAGCGGCTGGTGGCGATATATGCCGCTTGGACGGCAGCAAGTTTTATTTGAATGATTATTTGAACGGCCAACGAATTGAAGAGCATCTTCTGGTGGCCTCCCCGGAGAAAGTTTCCCAGATTCAAAAGAGCCTGAAATCCATAGTTTGATGGTCAATGCGGCACTGCCCGGAAATGGCAGAATATATGAAAGGATTGTTAAATATGGCCAAAAGGACCGAAGCATTAACGACGAGCCAGTTCTCAGAAATTACGGGTATACCGGTTTCCAGGGTGACTAAAATGGTGCGGCAGGGTAAAATCAGAGGGACCAAACAAGCCGGACGCTGGATGATCGCCAATGATCAACTGGATGCCAAAGCGGTTCAGGCCCTGACCGCAACAGCGCCGCCGAGAGCTCGACCAAAACCTGAAAAAAAGAGATCGTCTCCCGCTGGGCCGGCAACGTCTTCCCCGTCCGCTTCGGTGTCTGATAAAACATACAGTGTTTCTGAATTTGCCGCGATGACTTTTTTGACCGATTATGGCGTTACGCAATGGTTAAAGCGCGGCCGCCTGAGCGGTCGCCAGGACGGAAAGGGAATCTGGCAGGTAGACGCCGCCAACCTTGACCGGCCGCATGTAAAACACCTGGTTCGTTGACCGTGTGCCCCAGATCGGAACATTAATCAGACAGCCGCAATAAAACCTGGTTTTTATCAACAGCGCTCAAACGTCAGCAGCCGGCGCAGATCCGTTGTTCTTGGAAAAGGGCAAACGCGCATTGAGTGTGTCGATCTGTTCTTGTTCCAATCGATTGATTTCATCGATATGGGTCTGCATGATTTGCTGTATTCGGCGATCGTAAAACCGATGCATACTGTGGTTGGGTACCGCTTCGAAACCGCGGCGTATCTTGTGAGCGGAGCCGGCGCCGGGATCAAACCGTTTTATCCTCCGGGCAATCGCCCAATCAATGGGATCATAGTAGCAGGCATTGAAATGCAGGTGGTTGATAAAGTCGCGGCTGCCCCAGTAGCGTCCGTAGAGCTGATCGCCTTTGGTCAGCAGAAAGGACATACCGATCGGTCTGTCGTCTTGCGAAGCACTGAAAGCCGCCATCAGTAAAAGTCGATGGCGGTAGTTGTGCTGCAGCCCCTTAAAAAAAGCCGGTGTCAGATACTTGCAGCCCCACGGACCATACTGATCGTTGGTTTTTGAATAGTATGCATACATCAGCCCGAATAACGGCTGCGGGATCTGATCGCCGGTCAGGGCCCGCATTTGGATACCGAATTGTTTCAACGATTTACGCTCTTTTTTGATATTTTTTCGCTGGTTTGTGTTGAAAACCGCCAGATAATCGTTGAACGAATCGAAACCCCGATTTTTCCAGGCGTAACTCTGGTGCAGCCAGCCGATGAATCCCAAATTGTTGAGCTGCCGGCCCCAATCCGGATCGACAAACAAAAAACTGCATCCGTGGATTTGATTGCGGGTACAAAATTGATCAATCTGTTGAATCATCAATGCGGTCAGGGCGGTTTCATCTTCGGCGGGATCGATCAAAAAACGATATCCGACAACCGGCGAAAATGGGCTCATGCCCACCATTTTAGGATAATAGTCGATTCCCAGACGCTCGGCCAGGTTGGCCCAGGCGTGGTCGAATACGAACTCACCGGCGCTGTGACCCTTGATATACAGCGGGGCAGCGGCAACCAGTTGCTTTCCCCGGCGAACACTCAGGTGGAACGGCAACCAGCCTTTGCGCGGCCCCAGACTGCCGGAATCCTCCAACAGGCGCAGCCATTCCCATTCCAGCAACGGCGTTTTTAAAGGCTGGGCCAGCGTATCCCAGTCAGCCTGGTTGATGGCGCTGATCCGATCATGCCAGGCAACGGTATATCGTGTTGACGCTTCAGGTGTCATAATGGATTTAATCTAGCTATCCTTCTATACCTGTCAAGCACCGTCACGATTCACCCGATCGGGATGGTCAATCATTAAAAATCTTCGATAACCTCTCCTTTCTCAACAAACGACTTTATCGTGTCATATGCGCCCAGCAATGTTTGCATGGCATGTTCCAACCGATCATAAACCGGATCTTCGTTACCCAGATACGCATCGGCCTCCTCCAGGATCCGGGATCCGTCCACCATCAATTTATGCATTTTTTTTAGCAGTTCTTTACGGCGACGGTGTTTTTGCTTTTCTTTTTCAATCAGCGGTATCAGGCGCTGAATCGACAATTCCACCAGGGCGTCGCGCGGAGCCTCAAATCGTTTGCAGGCACTTTCCAGATATGACAGGGTTTTTCGACTCAGGACATAGGTCTTTTGGATTCGGCTGGCAGGCTCATACGTTTCCGATTGTAATTCCCGGGCGATGATTTCAAGGGTCTTGGTGTCTTCTATCAGATGATCAAAAAGAGACTTTTGTTTGATACCCAGATGAACGGCGGCAATGCTCATGGCTTCGATGGCCTTGGCCGATAGTCTGAAAGTTGCCCGAACCGACTGCCGGCCTCTCAGGTCCTTGGGTGACGGTAGCTCCATACTGAACATAAATTCTTTTTTGCTTTCATCTGTCATGGCTACCTCCATTGTTAAATCATTGGCCACAAACCAGTTCGGTTTTGCATATTTTGTAGCGATATTATACGAACCTTAATTCCGGAGGATCGTTTAATTTAACTTGTATTCAGGGAGCGTTCAGATCTGCCGGAGGCGGACACGCTTACGCTGCCGATCATTGATTCCGCCATATATATGAACTGACTGGAAAAAACGCCCCGATTCTTCAATTACTTATGTGCTGATTCTATATTAGTAATAGCTACATTTGAATTATTATTTATTATGCAACTGATAGCACAATGTGCTCGCAAGTAAAAGAAAAAAACGGGGCCTGCGTAATTCGACAACAGGCCCCGCTGCGGATACGATCTAACCTTAATCAGGCAACTTCTTCAAAGTCCGCATCCACCACATCTTCATTGGATTCCCGGGTCGATTGTCCGGCACGGTCAAAGGGTCGTTTGCCGTGATCCTGCGCGCTGCCGGCCCGGGTTTGGCCGTACACCACCTGGTTCATCAGTTGGGTCGCCTGGTGCAGTTGATCGGTCAGCCGTTTGATCTCAGCGCGGTCTTCACCCGCCAGGGCCTGCTTTAAAGCCGACACAGCCTGTTCAACCTGGGAGCGGGTGTTGCTGTCTGCGCGATCACCCGTTTCCTGCAGCGATTTTTCGGCTGCGTGCACGGCGGCATCGGCCCCGTTGCGGATTTCCACCAGCTCGCGCTTGCGTTTATCCGAATCGGCATGTGCTTCGGCTTCCCTGATCAATCGGTCAATTTCCGATTTCTCCAGACCCGATGAATGGGTGATCCGGATGGACTGCGCTTTGCCGGTGGCCTTGTCGACAGCCGAAACTTCAACGATGCCGTTGGCATCGATATCGAAGGTGACTTCGATTTGCGGCGTCCCTCTGGGGGCTGCCGAAATGCCCATCAACTCGAAGCAACCCAGGTGCTTGTTGTCGGCAGCCATTTCGCGTTCTCCCTGTAAGACCTGTATCGTGACCGCCGTCTGATTGTCTTCGGCCGTTGAGAACACCTCGCTTTTTTTGGCCGGAATGGTGGTGTTTTTTTCGATCAGTTTCGTCATCACGCCGCCCAGGGTTTCAATACCCAGAGAAAGCGGTGTCACATCCAGCAAAAGAACATCTTTCACATCCCCTCTCAACACGCCGCCCTGAATGGCTGCACCCAGAGCCACGACTTCATCCGGGTTAACCCCCTTATTGGGCGCCCGGCCAAATATTTTGCGTACGCGTTCCTGCACAGCCGGCATACGCGTCATCCCGCCGACCAGTATGACCTCGTCGATATCGCCGGAAGTCAGGCCGGCATCTTTCAGGGCCGTTCGACACGGGTTTTCCAGATTATCCAGCAGGTCGCTGACCAGTGATTCCATTCTGGCGCGGGATATTTTTATATTCAGATGCTTGGGGCCGCTGCTGTCGGCCGTGATAAACGGCAGATTTACATCGGTTTCCATCGATGTGGAAAGCTCCATTTTGGCCTTTTCTGCGGCTTCTTTGAGACGCTGAAGCGCCATTGCATCCTGGCGCAGATCGATGCCCTGGTCTTTTTTAAATTCATCTGCCAGATAATCGATCAAGCGCAGGTCAAAGTCTTCGCCTCCCAGGTGGGTATCGCCATTGGTGGCTTTCACTTCAAACACACCATCGCCGATTTCCAGAACCGAAACGTCAAAGGTACCGCCGCCCAGATCAAATACGGCTATTTTTTCATCTTGCTTTTTATCCAGGCCATATGCCAGTGAAGCCGCCGTCGGTTCATTGATAATCCGCAGCACATTCAAGCCGGCTATTTTGCCGGCGTCTTTTGTAGCCTGGCGTTGGCTGTCACTGAAATAAGCCGGAACCGTGATGACGGCATCGGTGACTTTTTCGCCTAGATATTCCTCGGCCGCGTGCTTTATGGCCGACAAAATGTGGGCTGAAATTTCTGCCGGGCTTTGCGATTTGCCCCTCAGGTTGATCCGCACGTCTCCGTTGGACGCCTGTTCAATTTTGTAAGGCAGGTTCTTGATGTCTTCCTGAACTTCCTTCGAATCGTACCGGCGACCGATCAGCCGTTTTATGCCGAAAACGGTATTGTTCGGATTGGTGATCGCCTGACGCTTGGCAATCTGACCGACCAGCCGTTCACCGGCTTCGGTGACCGCCACAATGGACGGCGTCGTGCGGCCGCCTTCAGGATTTGCGATTACTTTTGCATCGCCATTTTCCAGGACCGCGACACACGAGTTTGTGGTTCCAAGATCAATGCCAATAATTTTACTCATTTTTTCCTCCTTTTTTTATCGCTCACCGACAGGCTGCAACCGTTTTAGGGTATTGTCGGATTGCCGCCGGCGATGATCCGATTTCATTATTTATAAGGAGAATTATATTTATGAATAATAGAAAGTCAATACTATTTTGTATTTATGCTTTATATTTATATTACTTTAATTGTATTATATTAATAATAATGTAAAAATGGCCCCATGGCGAATTACCGTATTATCCGCTTGATTTTAAAAATACGCGCATTAGAATCAGCTAACCGAGCTGAAATTTTTGAAAGGACAGACAACCCATGGAAAAAAAGGCACCTTTACCTCTGCGCTGGCTGCGGGCCTTCTGGTATTTGTTGACTGCTGTGCGTAACGTGGTCTTTAATCTCCTGTTTCTGCTGCTGTTGCTGGGAGCGCTGCTTCTCTGGCTCTACTCACCGCAGGACCAATATCCACAGGGTGCGGCTTTGATGTTCAATCCGGACGGAGATATCGTCGAACAACACTCCGAGCCGTTTCTGACGGACACGATATCGGGGAGATCGGTTTCCCAGGAGACGTTGCTGCGGGATGTTATCGATGTGATCGACCATGCGGCCGCCGACCCGAAAATCGATGCGATGGTGCTCGATCCCAAACAGCTGGGAGCGGTCGGAATCAGTAAATTGCGGGATATCGGTGCTGCACTGCTGCGCTTCAGGGACACCGGTAAACCCATCATCGCGTATGCGGATGCATATAATCAGTCCCAGTATTTGCTGGCAGTTCACGCCAACCGGGTGTACGTAAATCCGATGGGACATGTCTGGCTCGATGGTTTCGGCATCTACCGCCAATATTTAAAAAACGCTCTGGAAAAATTATCGATCCAGTTTCACGTATTTCGCGTCGGTAAATTCAAATCTGCCATGGAACCGTTCCTGCGCAATGATATGTCCGCCGACGCCAAAGAGGCCAACTTAACCTATTTGAATGTTATCTGGCAGGCTTATAAAAATGATGTCGCATCTCTGCGCGAATTTGATGCGGTTGATGTCGATACCTATGTTAACGGATTCGCCGATCTGCTGGCCCAGCATGACGGTGATGCCGCTGTCCTGGCCTTGAACTTCGGCCTGGTTGACGGTCTGAAGACCCGCGATGCTTTCCGGAACGATATGATTGAGCGCGTGGGAAAAGACAAAGACGATAAGACGTTCAAGCAGGTTGGATTTAATCGCTACATGCAGATGATCCGGCCTGAACTGGAGGAAAAAGCCGCTGGCCGTTCCAGGGTCGGGATAATCGTTGCCAGGGGAATAATTATGGACGGCAAGCAGCCGCCGGGCCGAATTGGTTCTGATTCACTATCCGCCCTGATTCGACAGGCGCGTCAGAACGAAGCCATAAAGTCGCTGGTCCTGCGAATCGACAGCGGCGGGGGCAGTGCCATTGCCTCGGAAATCATTCGTCAGGAAATCGAATTGACCCGCGCAGCGGGCAAACCGGTCGTGGTTTCGATGGGATCTGTGGCCGCATCGGGCGGGTACTGGATTGCCGTCGGTGCCGATGAAATCTGGGCTACACCCACCACGGTGACCGGCTCAATTGGAATATTCGCCGCATTTCCGACATTTGACCAATCGCTTCAATCGCTTGGTATCAACAGTGACGGTGTCGGTACGACCCGGCTCGCCGGCGCTTTCGATCCGGCGCGGCCATTGAACCCGCTGATGGCCGGTGCCATCGAACATACGATTCGCAGGGGATATCGGCGTTTTATTTCACGGGTGTCCGAAGAACGCAACCTGCCGTCTGAAACCGTCGAGAAAATCGCTCAGGGACGAATCTGGTCCGGTGAAAACGCGCTGGCAATCGGACTTGTCGATCACCTGGGCGGGCTGGATGAAGCCATAGAGGCCGCCGCCCGCAGGGTTGATCTGGATGAGTACGGGATTGAATATATCGAAACCCCGCTGTCCACACGCCAGCTGTTATTGCATCGCCTGCTTCGGTTTTTTTCAGTCTCAACCGCGCCACCCGCTATGTTGCCCGGCACGTTGCCGGCGCTCTACGAGCATGTGGTTGAAAACGACCTGACACTTTTGCTTCGCAGCAACGAATTACATTCGCCCCTGGCATACTGCTTCAGCTGCGGCCTGCTGCAATAGGAAACCGGGTATGGCCTAATTGCCCCCGTACCTGAAGGTTGCACCATCGGCTGGGGCAGCCACTCGGCCTGCTTGACCCGCCGCTGTTCGCCCAAACAATTCGGTTTAAGTGAGGAGGTCTAAAAATGAAATGCCCCATGTGTCAGTGCGAACACTTTTATGTCAAGGATCCGGAAGACGAATACAACTACTTCAAATTCAAGTGCCAGGCGGGTGAGGTTGAATTTGAGGAGGCCGTCAGTGTCGAGGAAGTGCCGGATGTGCACGCTGACACCGAAACTTACTGCATCCAGTGTGCCTGGCACGGTAAATTTGATGTGCTCAAATAGAACTAATTGGTAATTTGTGTTTAGGGTAGGCCGCAGCGATCGAGGGTCAGAAGCAATGCCATTAACTTAAAGATAACACGTTGAAATTAAATAACTTATTGCCAAAAACCGATCCCTCTCCAACCCATTCCTTGTAAAATCTCAGCCACTCATCTCTTCACGCGGTTATTTTCTG